>Ga0308160_10001631_pt1 | contig 30375 bp, 41 predicted proteins | sample PhyFR1_FD_201036 | JGI IMG/M metagenome (GOLD analysis project Ga0308160, IMG submission 201036) | Phyllosphere microbial communities from UC Gill Tract Community Farm, Albany, California, United States - DLSLF.R1 | ecosystem: Host-associated > Plants > Phyllosphere > Unclassified | place: USA... | reverse complement strand
GTGTCATCCAGCTACCCGTCAGTCTCGCTGCATCTGGCGAAGAGGGAACTTACTGTCACTCGCATATTCACCAAAGAAGGAGATGTAGGAAGACTAAAACCTTTCAGAGGTCTACACGTCCTCTATACGCCAAACTCCACCGATAGGGGAGATGAGTGATCTACGGAGTTGATCATTGACATTGAATGCTGTCTTCCAGGCATTTCGATGGTAACCCCTTGATGATCCTTACGCCGATCCTTGGGGTCAAAGACCTTTGCGGTGTTTCCTCTTATCACGGTATACTCTGATGCCATCGAGTAGGCTGATTGGTTTCGGGCTACATGATGAGCTTGATCACCGACCACAGTAAAGAGCGCCAGTCGGATCAGCTATTGTTCTGCTTGACCACCTCATGAGATCGCCTGTACATTGTCGCCCGTCAGCGAGGCGGTTCGCGTAGGTATGGGAGAAAATTTGGATCAGCGCCAGTGTTTCAATTCTCCTTGTTACCATAAAAGGAATCACAACTCCAAAGTGACCCCTGTTACAGTCTGACACCAACAGAAAATCAGAATTGAGGATCGCCCAAGATCGGGAGTTCGAGAGATCAACTCCATAACAGCTCAACGGCTGGTCTGCATAATTTTACATGCCCGAACCCAATCACAGATCACGAGTGGGCAGCCAGTGATACCCTCTAGTCTCCAGTCTCTCCCTCAAAGTTCAGGCTGAGGTCGTTGACCCGGTAGAGGCTCTGTCGCTTGATGATAGTCGGGAGGCAATATCTCCAGCTCATGGGATTCTTGGGTGGTGGGACTCAGCGGACCCGCATCCATCTCTCTTCCAGGAACGAACATTCTCGATGGGGTCCGTAGAGTCGCCTCATCCGAAGACGCCATTGTGGAAGGTCGTCGAGCTGTGAACGGAACGGCGGTTGCCAGAGATTTGTACGATGAGGTGATGGGTGATGGATCGGGCATAGGAGGTAGGGGACCAAATGTGCCTGCTTCGCTTGCTGTATAGTTGGTTGATCGATCTCGTCGGTGGAGTCCGGTCGCGTAGGGATCTACGGGAGGAGATCGCGCGTGACCAGCAGACGAGGGAGGGTAGGAGGTATTGGAAGAAGGGGGTGGCGGAGGTACCATGGTAAGATAAGGTGCTGATGCATTGCCTGGGCCTTGGACATAAATCGATTCACTAGTGGTGACCGCTGGGTGAGATTGCCCATATATCGATTCAATCGTTGGAGTCGCCGAGGGATGCTGCGTCAACGGCGGACCATCGGCAGGAGGTGTCGTACTATCCCTGAATGGCCTAATTTCGTCTCCCGTCAGATCCAGAGGTGGCTTGTCCATATAGCCAGACTCGCCCCTCTTCTGTTTCCTCCGTCGCCACAAGAACCAAGCAAGCAGTCCCAGAAATAGCAATCCCACTCCACCGCCTACTGCACCTCCGATGATCGCGCTCGAGCCAGCACCCTCTTCCTTCGGTTGGGGACGCGAATCGGGAGCAGTGACATTGGTTCCTGCTGGCTGAGTGCCAGGCTGGATGGTGGAATTCACAACTAGGTAGTCGAGATTGAGATATCGATCTGCATCCCCGTTGGTGAGAGTGATAGTATGCGGTCCGTCGTCAAGTCCACTGGCAGTGTAGACTGAAATCAGCAAGACCCTCAAGCGATGGTACGTACGAGGTACTTGATACGCAGACGTATAATATGTTCCATTATGTGCAGTGGTATGAATGCCATCGAGACTGAATGTCAGCGTACAATCAAGCCGAGGAGTGTACTTACGTTGCAAGGTATTTTCCATGATCGATATCGAGCGAACCAAAGACCTGTACCGAGGAGCCGTTGAATCTGTCATGAGGAACGCCAGCCACGGGAAGCTCTAGGCTCACTTGCAAGTGACCGAGCTATCGACGGTCCAAGTGTAATGTGCGGTTGTATTGTAATATCTAGTGGGCATCTGCGGTTGGCTGTTGCCCCAAGCTCCCAGGTACTCGCAGTACGATGAGGTATCGTCGATGGTGGTGGTATAGATCTTGTCAGATACTGCGGTCTCCACGACCACATAATCAATGTCCAAGTAGAGTTGCGTCTCGCCATAACCTGAAGTCTTGAGCGCTATTCCGTAACCGGTGCTCGATTGGCAGCTTACCTGACCGATCTGTACGAGAAGGTAGGTTTGTGACGACGACATTGTGTTCCTTGTTTGGATCCAGATCCTCCTTCTGATATAGTAGTGATTGTATGTTGCTTAGTCCACTACCTCTGCCACTTTGTAGTAGAGGGTCGCCACCGTCGAGAGACACTTGATATCAGCGTTATTACCGAGCTAGCGACAGGGGTGGTCGTACCAGAATATATCCCGTGATTAGGCCGCTTAGAGCCATATATGTACACCGCTGTCCCATTGAACGTGAACTTCATGTAATTGCCCTATAATTTAGCTGGGGTACTGAGCTTGGGCAAAGGGGACTGACCTCTCCGATAGTCCTGGTCATCGTGCCTCCGAAGTAATATTGCAAAGCTCCATCTCCCATTGATGCTTGAGCTCAGCATGGAATAAAAAGGAAATACTTATCCTGCTCACCTTCCATAGAGTCGTGTGTCCACGTCGAGTTCGAGTCCACGACGACATACTCAAGGACTGGCGAACCATCGTCGTGCTGCATAGTCGTCAGCGGTCATGACGCACCACCGAAAAGCGATCACTTACGGTTAACTGCATTCTGTTAAATATGACTTATGAGGTTCCCGGGTGTCAAAGAGATAAAGTCAGTCGGTCAATAAGCAATGAAACAGCCATCATACATTTGCGAAAGGTTGCGTGGCCAAAGCAGTGGTGAGGATGTGTGCAAAGAATCTGGATCGAGGGGAAAAGGACCCCCTCAAACGCGTCACTGGTGTTGAAGAGACCGGGCGGTGTATCCATCCTTTGCCAACGCGAAGCTGCCACTGAATAGTCCTCTTCTTCATCCCGATGCCTGGCCGAAGTCGTAAGTAGAGATAGAAGGTAGATTATTGATGCGAGACAGACAGACGATAGATGATTCACGTGAGTTGCCGATGACACCGTTCTCGGCAACTTATTCAGGGGTTGACTAAAACTACTTTGACCCACATCATCCTCCCTTCACCCACATGTAGCCTCAAGCCACAGCCGCAGACGGTCATCATTTTGTTCTAATTATATCTCATCAAGGCCGGAGTCCTCGTCATGCCTATTAGTCGACCCGCTTCCGACCCATTGTGCCCGTTGAGTTCCTGCGCTCGCCAAAGTCGATCATTATCTGAACACATCCTGGTCTCGCTTGACGTCAGGTGTGAATTATGGGAGAGATACTTATACGATCGATCACCTGACTGATCCTATTCCATATCTCTATCACTGTCATATCGCATCATTGCTAGCAAAGCAAAGGTCAGGATGACAGAGACAAGACACCACGACGACCATGGGAGTGAAATTACAGCTATCGATATGTCTACTCCCTCGTCCTCCAACCAGTCTAGGGCGGGAGTACCCAAAGCCGGCGTAGAACCCAAGGAGGATATAGTACAGAATGAAAAGATGGGACGACCTGGAGATAGGGATGATGGTAACCATATCTTGCAACAGCAGGAGGTTATGAACAAGCTACCCTACACTTGGACACCAAAGAAAAAGTGGACTGTCTTGAGTGTCATTTTTGTCGTCCAATGTTCCATGAACTGTAAGTCTATTCTGCCAGGTGAAGCTGATGAAAAGTCAATGCATCGATCTATGCAAACGGTGTCGATTTTTTAACGGAAAAGTTCAGCATCTCGGCCCAAGCAGCTCGAGTCGGTCAAATGGTCTTTCTGATCTGCTACGCCTTCGGATGTGAGCTCTGGGCACCTTGGTCAGAAGAGCTTGGTCGTCGTTGGACACTACAAGCTTCGTTGTTCCTGGTCAACAGTATGTCTCCCATGATTACGAGAAGATTAGCTGATCATCCAGTCTGGCAGATTCTCGCTGCTCTAGCACCCAATTTCGGCACGGTCGTCGTCGCTCGTGCCCTTGGAGGTCTTTCCTCCGCCGGAGGTTCCGTAACTCTCGGTATGGTCGCCGATCTGTACGACCCGAACGAGCAGCAATACGCTGTTGCATTCATCGTTTTCAGTTCGGTATTCGGTTCAGTTATCGGTCCCCTCGTTGGTCCTTTCATCCAGGTAAACCTCAACTGGTGAGTTTACTTGCGATATGCATGCCCTTCATGCGAGCTGACACACAGGGGCTGGATCTGCTGGACGCAACTCATCTTCGGTGCCGCTACTCAAATCCTTCATTTCTTCATGGTTCCCGAAACACGAACAACCATCTGTCTAGACAAATTAGCCAAGAAAATGCGTTCTGAAGGTCAAACAAACGTCTATGGTCCCAACGAACTACGTAAATTCTCGGAACGCTTCAGCGCGAAGGAAATCTTGACCACCTGGGCAAGACCTTTCGTCATGTTTGCGACAGAGCCTATCGTCTTGTTCTGTTCGCTACTGAGTGGATTCAGTGACGCTTTGATCTTCACCTTCTTGGAGGCCTTTACTCCAGTATATAAACAGTGGGGGTTCTCGACACAGCAGATGGCCCTGACTTTCGTTCCGTGAGTTTGTTAAATTTTCGAGGAGTTCTGTGCTAATTGTTAGATTGGCCATTGGCTACTTCCTTGCATGGGGAAGTTATATTCCCCCTTTGAGGAGGCAGCGAGCCATCTTAAAGAAGAACCCAGATCATCCTCCAGAGCTTCGTCTATGGTGGCTACTATACAGTGAGGGCTCTTCTCAAGCCGCGAGATGGCAGGTCTGACATCCAGCTGCACCCCTTGAGACGATTGGTCTGTTTGGCTTCGCATGGACTTCGCTTGGTCCTCCACACGTTCACTGGATCGCACCCATGATCTTTTCTGCCATGGTCGGTATCGCCAACTACTCAATCTACATGTCTACCATTGACTAGTAAGCCTGCCTCGCCTTGGCCTGTGACTTCGCAGCTGACCACTAGCATGATCGCAGCATACGGCCCATACGCTGCCTCTGCCACCGGTGGAAACGGTCTTGCTCGTGATTTCCTAGCAGGTATCGCAGTAATGTACTCTACTCCATGTACGTTCCCTCTTATAGGATAAAAGGCCAGAGCTAATTGTAGTCTATGAGAACATTGGAGGAACAGATTACAGGCTTCACCTAGAATGGCCAACCACCATCCTAGCCATCTTGGCTGCGATCGTTACCGTCCCAATCTACGTATTCTACCTTTACGGTCAATGGTTCAGAGAGAGATCCAAGTTTGCTCAGTCACTTGCTGGAGAAAGGAAATCACAGGGTGTACCTCAGGATAAACCCAGAGTGGATGCTCATGAGGAAGAGCGTGGATAGGCGGTTGTAGGTCTCGGATCGGAAGTGTTTTGATTTTTACGCCTCACGTCTTGCATGACTCGACTCGACAATTTTTGTTTACATGACATAGCATAATACTGTAGCTCCATGCATATACCTAATCGCATGATCTTGTCTGCTTGTGCTTTTGGGACCAGTACCATACGCATGATAATCATAACGGGATTCCAGCGAGTGAGTCGTGACATCACACGCGTTAAACGAGAACGCCGACGACATCTTTACACCTTGGCGGATCACTTCTGCATTCCCTTTCGTGTCCAATACTCATGTCAATGACATGCCATACCTGTCTCATGGCCTCACCGGGCTCGGCAGGTCCATATTATTCGGTCGACCGTTGACAAGTCTCGCTATCTCGGCTACTTCGAAGACAAATAAATCCCTCGCGACTAGAATCCCGACCACACTTCAGAGCCGGCAATTCCACCCGACGCCCCAGAGACAGGATGTCTTCTTCGTCGCTCTGCCTGCCATCAAATCGACATTACTCGGGATAACAAGAGCGAGTCTACTATTCTTGCCCTTTGTATGGAGGTATCGGTAAGCTAGTACCTGCATGATATGGCGCGAGAGCTAAGGTAGCAGTTTGTGGAAGAAGTACAAGAGGACTTCATACCTCCTTCTTCAAATCCCTGTAAGTTGACGAGAGCTGATTGTGGACCTGGTGAAGCTTACTGGTAGATCTTTGCGCTGTGCATTGTCTTCGCTCTCGGGTTGGACCAATCACCGCGGACAGGACGATGGAGATTGTTACTCATGTCAGAAGGGGAGGAGCTGGCTTGGTCTCGCCGAAAGTAAGCTCTGCTCTGACCATATCCCGTCAACCCAGAACAGGACTAATGATAGACACCAAGAAGCTCTTAAGGCAGATGGGCCTGTCTTACTTCCACCGACCGACCCACGCTGTCAACGGATATCCCGAATAATGACTCGGCTAATAACGGCTCTGGAAGAACAAGATCATACTGTAGTTTCAGGAGCCTCGTGGCCCCCAAGAGGAACTGGAGATCTCGCCAGGGTCATATCAGAGAGGGAAGCAAGTGAGGGAAGAGACCTGGAAGCTAGGTATCAACCTAGTGGAGTGGCTCAAAGTACCTTTATGCCGTTTAGGCCTGTTTCCAGTAACCCGTTGAAGAAGCTGGAATCGGCAGATTGGAACTTGTATGTCGTGGATCTAGTGAGTCGCCTCTTTGTCGTCAACGTTATGGGGAATTTACTGATGGGACAGCCACAGATGAACGCCTTCGCCCTACCTAGCAAGGACATATTCGTTTATACGGGATTGCTGGACGTACTTCCTGATGATAATGCCATGCTAGCCGCTGTCCTAGCTCACGAAGTGGCGCATGTAGTAGAGCGACACAGTGTCGAGAATCTAGGAGTGAGTCCCACCTCTTCAGTGTCGTAGTGAAGACTGACGATAGTTCCTTAATGTAGCTGCTGTCGCATTCGATGTCCTCCGAGGCATATCATTCGCCCTTACAATTTCTTTCCCCCTCGTCACCGATACAGCTGGAGTTTTCATCAACTGGCTAAACGATGTCGTAGCCACCCGGGCATATTCCCGTAAACTTGAAGAAGAAGCAGACGCAGTGGGATTGAAGGTACTTTTCATGTGACTAGAGATATAGGATGAGAACTGATGGTAAAGTTGATGGCAACAGCGGGATATGATCCCAGAGCAGCTCAGGATTTATGGGAATTGATGGCAGCTGTTGAAGCTGATAACGCCTCGGCCGGGCAGACGACAATCGAGAATCGATTTGCAATGATGAGGACTCATCCCACTAGTGATGCCCGACATCAGGCTCTGGATAAAGATATGGAGAGTGCATTGGGGATCTGGAAGGACCACATGAAGACTTATTGGGCTGGTGTGAAAGCTAAAGAGGCCAAAGAACAGTTGGAGCGGGAGAAGGCGAAAACGCAAATCCAAGATGAGGTGCAGGTCGCGGTTGCGGCTGCTTGATATCGGTAGGTGGAGTTAAGTTGTATAGTCAGGATAGATAAGTGTACAACGATGTAAAGCATCATGGCAAATTGTGCTCAAGTGACTAGTTCAAGGTTTCTCTCCGATAGCCCGGCGGCGAAGCCTGATTTCCTTCTTGACGGGCTTGATCTCCCCGCCCGGCACTTCCAGTATCTGTTGCGCCTCTTTCTGTTTCAGCAACTCCTCAGCTGAATTCTGGACTTCCAGTGATCCTGTATTATCCACCGTACCATCTCCACCTGAGCCCTTGGCGAGCTTGATAGCCAACTTCCTACCCTCCTCTCTTCCCTCTTTGACCCTTTCTCCAAAGATCCAAACAAGTACCCCATCGGCTGTACCAACGATCACCCCAGCTAGTATACCCAATAAAATTCCCTTTTCTCTAGCATACCCGCCCCCTGTCGTCGCTGCGACATAGACGGCGAATCCAGATCCGAATATCGAAAACAGTATGTTAAGCACTGTTGAGAGTTGGCGGGTGAGAGAACGATATTCGGACCCGAACGAGGGCGGTAGCGGAGAGAGATAGGATGGTAGGAAAGGATTGATTGCCGTCTCGCTTGAAATGATGGGTAGCTGGGAAGAGGGAATGTAGAGCTCAGTACCGGATAGTAAGGAAATCATGCCGTATTCGGAGGGGTCTACACTCTTGCTTTTCAGCTTCGAAGAAGTCGTATCGGTACTGGCCCATCGGGATAGATGCTCAAGAGCTAGGATATCGATTGTGGGGGGCATGATCTTTGCCTTGGACTCGGGAATTGCGGTTTCATCGTCTTCGATAGACTCTGCCTGGGTTGCCTCTACATGGCTTTCGTAGGTGTCGAGCCCCGCTTTTAGCTGATCCCGGAGGTCTTCAGGCAGGTCGAAGTCTGTTGCCAAAATCGCTCTGATCTTGTCGATCAAGTGCGGAGTGAGCACAACGAGGTCCTGCATCCTGTTTGGGGTTGATGTGCAAGTCATGCCAGAAATCTGGTAACTGCAATGATGCTCCGCGGAAGCTGAGCGTTAAGCATTCCTTCCATTTAAGTCAAGGTAATCTACGGCTGCGCTCCCTTCTATCCCGGATAACCTCACAACTATCATCATACAATGTCCAATCCTTCACCGACCCTCGCATCGCTCTCTCGACGACTGACGTCGACATCTCAGCTTTTACTGGAACGTCAGAGGATCATCTCTTTGAATATAGCGCCATCAGCTTCCTCCACGAATACAATCGTCCGAAACCTCTCTTCAATCAAGAGGGATCTACAGCAGATCCAAGATGGCCTAAGTCAGAATGGCTTGAATAGTAGCAAAGGAAAGAAAGGAGAGAGTGAAGTCGAGAAGCAGATGAGAGAGACTGGGGATAATTATGATAGACTAGTGGAGATGTTGAGCGAGGACGAAAGTGGAAGAGTCAAGGCCGTTGCATTGACAAGGGAAGTGTAAGTGTGTCTCGTGCTGAGACTGACAATTATCTAATTGTACAGGCCAAAATCTGCCTCTCCCGAACCACCATCAATAAGTACGACCAACCAAGATCCATTCGGAGATGACAATGCAACGCCACGTATATCTCTCGAACCCCCTACCCCGACGATTACGTCCCAATCTCAGTCTCAGCCGCTATCGCGTTCCTACCCCTCGAACCAAAGTACGACTCCATTCAAAGATGATCCAGAGGATAATCCTCGAATCACAGATTCAGAAATGATGACTCAACAACAGACTCTTATGGATGATCAGGATGAACGTTTAAATCACTTGTCTACGTCCATCAATCGTCAGAACCAGCTATCGATGCAGATTGGGGATGAGCTGGATGTACATCATCAACTACTGGAGGATACGGACGGAGCTATGGATCGGACGGCTGCTAGTCTGGGAAGAGCTAGGAAGAGATTGGACAAGGTTGCAGATGAGGCAAAGCAGTATGGTCAGTGACACGACTCGCTTCTTGGTGGTTGGCGCTGATTAGCAGGGTCAACGATAACGATTGTGGCTCTGATCTTCGTCCTCTTGATCTTGATCATCGTTTTCAAGACATGAGGAACAGGTAGACGTCACCCTGGTAGCTTGCGAGAGGCCTGAGACAGGTTTCTATCCTGTCCCGGCAGTTGTACCCGTACGATGTTGTATGCATGCTAAATCGAGACTGCGACTGCCCATGATTACGATAACTCCTGCCTACAATCCATGACCCAAAGCGCTTGGAAACCTACTGCTTACTATTACCCAACTCGACAGCGAATGCGACGACCATCTTGGAGAACCTGCCTATTAGTCTATATTCCTTAGGCAGGAAGCAAACAACTCACTGTTTCATGTGATCGAAAGAGAACTCGGGGTGGTTCATGGTATCCTGCGAAGTGTGGATGTTATGATTTGAGTCCTCGAATGAACTCTCGATACTGTTGATCAGCTTGGTTACTCGAATAGCACCAGGGACTGACGCGAAAGCAGACTGGTAGCCGGCTTTACCGAAACTGGCATGATCGGAACAAGCATATCCACATTGGGTCTTGACTGCGGGGATATCGACTATAGCGTGAGCCATGATCTGTACGTGCTACCTGATCACTTACGGTATTCGGCAATGAGCTCCTCGATAAATGAGGTCAAGGCGGGATCGACAAAGTCTTGAATGATGCCGACCCTCTCTTCAGTTCCCTTCTTGACCCAAGCAGTCATGTCCATTTGCAACATGGCCAATACCTTCCTTCCATCCTCCTCGTAACTCTTGGCAATAGCCTGAGACCCTAGGAGACCGCCCTCTTCGGCGGAGAAGTAGTGGAACTCTACAGGAAGAGATGGGGTAAAGTTGGCATGAGCCAGAGCCTTGAGACCTTCAAGGGAGGATGTGGTTCCTGATCCGTCGTCATCGGCACCACTGAAGATCAGCTTGCATCAACAAAGTGTGTTCTAGCTTACGGAGCGGGAAGGAAGGGGAACTGATTGGTGGAATCTTGATGAGCGCCAATGACTACTGTGGGAGCATTCTTGGTCTCAGTCGAAGGCTCGAATCGAACAATGATTGAGTTCTGGCCCCATGGATGAGCGAACTCTCGCATAGTGATGTTGGCATCCGACTTCGAGGCGATCTAATCATGAGCTTGAGCCCCGGTATCATGGTGCGTGCTCACCTCCTGGATGGTCTGATACAAAAAGTGCTGAGACTGCTTGCCGGTTTCCGATCGATAGTATCGCGTCCTGAATCCCGAGAACTTGGTCAAGAAAGCCCTCATGTGGTCGATATCAAGAGACTCGTGCATTTTCTTGATTGCCTTGGATTGCTTTCCGGGTTTAGGGTATTCTACCTTCAGTCTTGCTTGCGCCGATTTACTCACCGTACTTCTTCGGGCCTCCAGAGGGCGACATGAAGCTGGTCATGCCCAGAGTGGGAGATTCGGTACTGCCATTAGCGCCAATCGTCGAGGAGATAAGGTAACTTACATGTCGAAGAACTTCCTTCCGGCTACTTTGGCTTCAATCTTCTCCCATTCCGAGATCCATCTGATCGTAAGCTTGGCTCTAGATAGATATGAATTGTCCTTACACTGGAACCTCGTCTTCACCAAACTGAACTAGCCTGAGCTCATTGAGATCAAGGTTGATGTCCCCCACGAGCTCTTTCGATGATTCCGCAAGCGAGTGGTTGTCATGTTCACCAAACACAAGCTGATCCCTCTTTGTAGGGACTGCTGATGCTAGTAATGGTAGTGCTAAGAGTGCTGATTTGAATAGCATGATTAGATAGAGGTAGACTGATGGTATAACAAAGTGGCCAAGATGAGCATATCAGTGACGATGCGGATAGCTGATATGCTGTTATCGGATATTGCCGAATCCGGTTACTCTCGGCTAATTGATTGATTCGGATAAATTGTTTAAACTCGCTAAAGAATAATAAATTATCTGATCTGCGCGTCGTGCAAGGATTTTAGGATTTCAGAGTGATATCAAGATCAGACCTACCATATACTCATACCATGGGTAAATCAAGGAATTCGAGGGGTATCCTCCTCACAAACAATCTTCCTCAGCTTCAGAACTTGATCAAGGTATGTTTGTCGATTCAAAAGTCAGATATTAGCTGACATACAGCGTGATCCCGTCGGATACAAGGAGGAATTCTTGACGCAGTACAACCATTACTTGTCCTTACTACGCCTTCACTCGCTCACACCGACTTCATCGACTCAGAACAGTAAGGATAAAGATGACGAGCTGTTCTCTGACTTGATCACCTTCATCTGTCAAGTTGCGCAATGTTACCCCGAGGAGACGAAGGAATTGCCTGCTCAGCTGAAAGGCCTCTTGATGGGTGCTGGAGCTGTGACCGGGGAGATAAGACGTACCATTATCAGGAACCTGGTCATGTTGAGGAACAAGGATGTCATTGACTCTATCGAGTAAGTCTTTGCCGGCATTTTTGGAGCCACGCTGACATTTAAGACTACTACAAACCCTTCTACCCCTTCTCCCACACGTACCCTCGGCTTTACGATCTGTCATTCGACAAACGATCCTCACCGATCTAAAGACATCAAATGCAAAGACCAAGAACCACCGCCTAAATCGAGTCGTCCAAAGTTTACTATTCGGAATGGTCGAAAGCGGTATGGGCGCGGAAGTGATCGGTGACAAGGGAAAAGGAAAAGGCAAGGAGAAGGGCGGTGAAGCAATGTGGGCAGTCATGATGGTACGAGAACTATGGAAGAAGAAAGTCTGGACCGACGCCAAAACCGTTTCGATTGTTTCACTAGCCGTCTTCCACCCAAACACCAAGGTTCAATCGGCCGCCATCCATTTCTTCTTGGGATCAGACAACGAAGAAGGTGAACCTGATTCGGATGAGGAAGACAATGATATCGGAAGAGCTAGGAAAGACATCAATGCTTATCAGCATAAATTGAATGTCGGAAACACGAGCTCGAGGAAAGGTGCCAAGATGCTCAAGACCTTGAACAAGGAGGCTGGTAGAGTATGTCTCATACTTCAATGCTGACCGGAGCTGACGATCAGAGACGGAAGCACAAGGCAGATGGTCTTGGAGCTCTTCCTAACTTCCCCGCTCTTGAGCTGCTTCATGATCCTCAGACATTCGGCGAGAGGCTTTATGACCAAATTCATCGATACGGTGAGCTAGCTGGGATCCGCCAAAGCTGACTATCAGATAAACAATATTCGCTCGAGCACAAGATTCTTATCATGCAGCTCCTCTCCCGAGTCATGGGAGCTCACAAGCTCTGCGTTCTAGGATTTTACTCCTACATCATCAAATACCTCACCTACCACCAACTTCAAGTCACCCTCATCCTCGTGTCGCTCGCTCAATCGGTACACGAGTTGACTCCTCCCGATGTCTTGACGCCAGTCATCCGAAAACTGGCTCAGGAGTTCGTACATCCGGGTGTCGGCGCTGAGGTTATTGCCGCTGGTATCAATGCTATTCGAGAGGTCTGCAGGAGACAACCTTGGTGTATGGAGGAGGATCTGCTCAGTGACTTGATCGAGTACAGAAAGAGTAAAGACAAGGGTGTCGTTACTGCCTCCAGGGGTATTCTACAACTTTTCCGAGAAGTCAACCCTGCCATTCTCAAGCGAAGGGAGCGAGTAAGTCTATCTGCTTTCCGGATCGAGGTCCGTAGCTGATAAATAGGGAAAAGCGGCTACGATGGGACACAACGAAGGTCAAGCACTCGCATACGGTCACACCAAAGATACAGAAGGTATTGAAGGCTTGGAACTGCTCGACGAGCACTTTGCAGCTATGCGTAAAGAAGCAAATGGAGGTGTCAGCGACGACTCTGACGCTGGACTACCCGATGAAGACGACGAGGCAGGATGGGACAACTGGGACATGGAGTCCAATGCTTCGGACGCTTCAAGTGGATGGGAGGAAGTATCAGAGGGTGGGGATGAGATCGAGTTGAGTGACAGTGAGGATGACGAACCCAAGAGGAAGAAGGGAAAGAACAGCGATGATGCACCCAGGAAAAAGGCAAAGATGATGGAGAATGATGAGGATGCGGTGGATGCAGAGGACGTCGACATGGAGGAAGATGATGATGCCAAGTCTGTGGTATCCGCCGCTCCTTCTGCCGCCACCGATGCCACCAAGAAGCTATCTCTTCTCGCACAGCAGAAGGTATGACCAGCGTCTTCAAGGTCACGTATCAACGCTGATATACAGATTCTGACGCCGGCCGATTTTGCTCTGCTCAACGACCTCCGACTCAAAGCCGCCAAAGATCTAGTCGATACTACCTCATCAACATCCGCTAAACGTAAATTGGCAGCCCTAGAAGCATCCAAGAAACATATCAAGGGTACCGACGAAGCCGATCGATTCCTCACCGAACAAGAGATTTTGGGACCCAGGAAAAAGACAAAGGCAGATTACGAAGAGAGGATGGAAAGTATCAAGAAGGGTAGAGAGGGTAGGGACAAGTTTGGTAGTTTCAAGGGTAAGAAGAGGAAGGAAGCACCTTCTTCTTCTACTAATAGGGAGAAGTCTAAGAACAAACCTATCATGATGGCTCTACAGTATGTCCTTCACGTGTTGTAAGCGGGATTAGGCGCTGACGAATAGCTCGAACAGGGTCAGGGGCAAGAAGACAGCTTCCTTGCGTGACAAACAGGTATGTCAAGCTCAAGAGCTGGGTGAACTAGGCTGATGTCAGATTGCCCTCCGGGCTTCTATCGACAAGCGAAAGAAGCAGAAGAATTAGGACCTTTCCGTCGTCTGCTTCGTGTATAGCTTTTGGAGTCATGTATAGTATCGCATGTATCTCGTAAGCACCATAGGGACCTTCTCTCGCAATGTCAACGATATATGATGCATTCACTGGCGTCGCCTCCTTCACTGGATGGGGGAAATCCTGAGTATGTCCGCTCAATCGGCCGTGGAGGCGGTCGTTGGCGTTAAAGTGGCCGATGTTCCGGAGGTGGACGGCTACTTATGAGGTCGCTGACGGGACTGCCAGTTGGCAACTCACTGCTTTGATAAGTTCCTCCTCTTTCTTCGCTATCAAGCGCTCGAGTTGATCGACGTTCCTCGCGTGGGAGTCCTTGTCCATGTCGCGGAATAAGCCAACTCCACCTGTAGATGTAGGCCCTTCGAAGGCCACACATTGGCTCATCTCCGACGCCATCTCGGTCCTAAGATCGGCTAAAGAGAGTGCTCTGTAGGCGGTGGTATTATCGGTCGTAGGTGTCGATGTCATTGGCGATCGGATCGTAAATCAGGTGAATGTGGTGAGAAGTAATGTAGATCGATGCAAGCAAATAACTGTATCAAGCTATTTATTTCCGCCGCCGCCGACATCCTTTATGCAGGACTGCATCTCGCTGTATTCAAGGTCGTCGCCAGAGGGACCTCGACTTCAGCTACAGTGCTCTTCAAGCGGAGTCTTCAAATTCACAAGCACCCTTTGATGAACACAAACGCTGGAACTTTCCATCCCCAGGGATGAACGAATCAAAGGATGAGCCGAGTGGCAAACATTTGCTTTGTGGTTGGCATGATATGGATCTCTTTTTGAATGCAAAGTAGCCGCAGTGCGCTTAAAACTTTGGCCATCTGCTCTCCTCTTGCATTACAGGATGTGAGTGGTTCGATGTTTGATAGTTCTGGGTCCGTCGCGAAGCAGAAAAACGGGTACCAGAAGCAAAAAGGTTATCTGACTCTCGAATTCGGCAATGCAAAGAGGAAAGATAACCCAGCACTGGACACTCTAATCCTTCCCAGAGCTCCATACAAAGGCAAACGCATACTATCATAATAAGTCTTCCTACATACATTCCCACAAAATCAATTTGATGACTCACTAACTGCCCGACCACCGGTGCGCTTGGATACGGACCCGGCTAGCTACTGACTGCTATCAGGCTTCAAGGTGTCCACTGAGTCAGTGGCTCGGTACGACGTGACTGTGTGTGTCTTAGAGCCCGACTGTCGCTAAGGTCAGCCACGACGAAGTCTCTGATGCAAGCAGGGGCGAACGAAGGAGAGCTCACGGTATGTGTCTGTTCTTGCTTGGCGTCCAGAACGGCACCGACCTCGCCCCAGTAGAAAAGACTTTTGACAGCAGCTTCGCTGTTTAGGCCGTGCTCCTGTACTGCGGTGGTGTGAGACGCTGACGCCTCCCGTTCAAGCTTTTCCAATGCGGCTATGGATAGGCCTCTGGTATCGTTCTCGACTTTGCTCGAAACATCGTGGTGTTTGTATGTAGTTGCGGCAGTGGCCGATGCTGTGGTGGAAGCGGACATTTGGTCAGACAGCGTAGCTTATGTGTGTTAGTGATCCCCTACAGTGATAGGCGGTATGTTACAACGAAAGATCAGATCATCACATCCTATTAGTAGTATTCGAGAGCTCCCTGTGGAGCGATATTCCGATTTGCGAATTGTCAGGTCGCAGAGGATGTCTTCTGTCGAAGCGTCAACACGAGCCTGTGGGGGATGACGTAAAATGAATAGTGTCCAAGCGTCATCTCCAAGAAGTCGGGCCCTAGTGAGAGGACAAAGGAGTGGCCAAGGGTCATTGGTGGAGCTAGTGGTGCAGGGTCACATATGCCAAAATAGGCTCGTGCCTTCTCGATAGATCAAGGGAAAGATAAGCTTGTTTGAGTCGAGTAAGGTCACGAGCAGAGAAATGAGAAGACATGATGACAAGGCGTGTGTACTCGTACATTAGAACAACGGACCAGCAGTCTAGAGGTATAAATCTCGACGACGCCGTCTCGTCGGCTCAGTGTGACTTTAGACTTTCTTCCTGTGCTCCTTTTCATCAGCATCGCCTCCTTTCCTCTTTCCTCGTGAGAAATAGACGTACCGGCTTATGGTCAACCTCGTGGTCGACATGCACGAAACACCTATCCACATCCGGCAGAGCCTCAATCTGATCTTGTAGATCCTGCGAGATATCGTGTGCCTTCCAGAGTGGCATCTCGGGCGCGAGGACGATATCGACTTCGACAAAGTATTTGGGTCCAGAATGGTAAACTCGACATGTATCGACTGAAACGATCTCTGGGTTGAAAGTCATTGCCTACCTCATCAGTTTATCATTAGGCAGATGTGGAAGAGGATGTACCTTGTAGATGACTAGATTTTGGAACTCCTTGGGCGCAGCGATTCCGGCGAGGAAGGTGAATTGTTCTGGAAGTCAGCTTGTTCTTAGACGAAGCGGCGGACGGACCATGAGAAGTCCTGATCCAACTTATTGAGACTCCGAGAGCGATAATACAGGCACCCATAGGATCGATCTGAACTATCAGTGTGGTTCCCGACTTCGGAAGACAGATCACTCACCCACCACGCGAGCTTGCCTCCTCCAGCGGATGTCAGGATACCGAAAGCGTTGCTGTGATCTCAGCAGGGTGTACAAAAACTCGAATTGGACATACGTGAAAAGGTCATTCCGGTGGTCCTCCCATAGCACTTGTACCTGCGATGATGCACCCTTGATTGCATAGCAATAACAGAAGAGGGAGAACTTGACACCTGCATATCAGCGATTGTCATGTACGATAGGGTCGTGACATACCCCAAGCTACACACACGGCGATAATCGGGACCAGATGAAAGTCCTGTGTCTCCTCACCCTTGAACGTCGCGAACTCCTGTATCGAGAAAGCCTGAATTATCAGGCTCTACTCAGAATCCGGACGCACAATCAAGATGATATTGACTGTGATCATGAGATTGCCGAAGACTGGTCGGTCAGCTCATCGCCCAAACGGTTTCATGCACTGCTTACCGATATTTCCACTAAAGAGGCAGAGGTCAGTGTGGTACAAGCTGAGTCGGATGCTGCTTACACTGAGTGGATGAGCTTGTGCACATGCGCGCAAATATAAAGAGGGAGGCTACTCACTAGTCTGGAATCGTGACCCGCTGACTGGCCATTTCTTCTCTTCTGCCTTGTTTGATGCGCGATGAGCCAGCCACAGGATACCGTTTGCTAGGGGATCGACTAAGGATGAGCGCCAATCCTTCAGCATATACGAAACCACTAACAGACTGCAAGTCAGCCACAACATCTGGCATGACACGTGTTAGCTTACCAGAGTCGGCACAAGTAGCAAAGAGAGACAACGATCCCGAGGTCGTGGCGGCATACAACTGCAAGGCGGCCAGACAGCAATTGGCAAAGAACGAGATATTGACCGCAAGCTTAACTTTCAGAGCCATATCCTTGACATCCTGTTCACCATCGGCGGTATGTGCTGAGAGGGGTTTGAGCAAATCGCCAATATGGTCATTTTGAGCTTCGTAGAAGGCCGCCAATTTTCTGCCCTTGGTTCGGCTGGCCATCAGTACAGCCTCACGTCAATGCCATCAATGACTGACTGCCTAAGACCTTTGATAGCCTCCTTAGATATGATGCTTTCTCTCAGTAGGAGTGGATCTCTCTCGCCGGACTCCCGCCCGACTACGGATGGCATCGACATGAGTTCCAGGTCATCTTGTCCAATTGATTCGCCGGCAGTGTTGGACCTCGACAAGCCGACAGCTTGGGAGGTTGATCCAGGCCTATGCAATTGATCAACGACGTTCGTTTCCGTTATAGTAGACGTCATCTTTAAAAATTGCAGTATATCTAAGTGAGCGTATTGGAGAACCAGCAAGTCAATCGTCAGACAGTCATGAGCGCATGCCCGGGTATAGCCGCGCACGTGTATGACATGGGCGCAATATCCCGCCAGTACACCCGTGTACTATCGAGGACTATCAGTAAGTGATCTCAATATCTTTTTGAATCGCTACATGCAATCGATCTGAATCTGGTCGAGAATAGGTGCAAGGCTTGGCCTCGGGTGAGATGCGCAACGAGTTCCTGGCAACAGGGGTAGCGTAGTCGTTGATGTAGGAGCAATTTCTCAGAGTATCATCGGGTACGTCTTTCTACATGGGCGTATAATTGCCTTGGTAAAGAGGGACAATCGAGGGACAATCTCAAGAGTGCGAAACCGGAGATTACAATTGGGTGGGAGGGGGGTGAACATTTTTGGCGTCAGCCTCGAAGATGATGATCTGAGTGAATAACGAACATCCATCATGAACTTCTTCTGATGTTGCAATACATCTACAGTCCCGCTGAAATAAAGTAACCAGGTGCTCATGGTGAAACCAAGAAGCTTAATTAGCTTTAACAACATGTTATAAATCATTGTGAAATGCGGTGGGATGGTCGGGTGGGGGAGACACTCTAACGCGAATTTATTCATGCCGGTCACTTTAGCCTACATTAGACTTGACTCCAGTGAACCTGCCTATCCCCCAATCATACTCACCATGTCACTTCCCCCGCCAAACCCATCGACCGCAAGAAAACGATCCCCTAAAATCCGTGCGACCCAGCCAAACTCCTTGATGTCTGATTTGGCTCTTCCGGCTAACGATACAACACGAGACTCGCGCTCAGCAATCCTCTCACCACCTTCCCAAGCCGCGCAGGATTTCCAGGATGAGCAACTAGAAGAGCAGGGCCAAACTCAGCCCAAGCCAGAACCTGGAGTTCTCGCCGACGCTATATCCCAGCTACAGAACTTGCGGACTTCAGCTGCGCCCTCAAGGGCTACTTCGCCCGTCGCCTCGGGAGCTTCGAGTCCTCATGCGCCTGGCGTACCCGGTGTTGCGGAGCGGATCGCACTAGAGAGACAGCCAAGTGTACCCGGAACTCCTCATTTTGGTGCTCAGACCGACCTGTCAGTGTTCATCGATGTGTGCAAGACGCGAGCTCATAGACCAGACTGAAGCAGCTTGACCAGAGTACCAAGGTACTAAGGCAGAACTCTGGAGCACCTATGCGTGCACCATCTGTGTCGGGTATCGGAAATGTCGGTGTGTATAGCAATCTCAGTACCCGTGATTGAGACTGATGGAATAGTGGAGAAGCCTGATATGTCGGAGGCTAAAATCGTCGTAGCTATGGTGAGCAAGATTAGCTCTACAAAGGAAAGCTGCTTATGTGATCAGGTCGGACTGCCAGCTCGGGGAAAGTCTTATTTGAGTAATAAGCTCATGCGATATCTGCGAGTGAGTGACTGTCGCTTATCTGGAAGAGTTCAGCTAATCATAAGTGGCTGGAATTCAATGTCGAGGTGTTTAATGTGGGTCAACTGAGACGGTCCCAGGCGAAGGCCGAGTTCGAAGCGTAAGCAGCATCTCTCGTATCTCCGCGAGACAGAGATCTGATGAAGACAGAGGGAAACCCAAAGCAGATCATTCAGCGAAGTACTTCTCCCATTCCGACGAAGGGGCTAGTAAAGTCCGCGAAAAGCTTGCGGAGGAGAGTCTGGACAGTCTCATCACCTGGCTTAAAGCCGAGGGTAACGTTGGAATCATGGGTATATATTTTCGATTTCTTGTCCGGCACAGAGCTGAAGGAGCAGACGCAACGAATAGTACCTTTGACCGACGACGCTGGGTTCGTGAGAGAGTAGACAAAGAACCAGGACTTCAAGTTCTGTTTCTCGAATCATACTGCGATGACCCAGCCATCATCGCGACTAATGTAGCGCTCAAAGTCCAGTCCGGTGATCCAGACTACAAAGATATGACGAAAGCCGAAGCCGAAGCCGATTTCCGAAAACGGATAGCAGCCTATGAAACGGTCTATCAAACGATATCAGAGCCCGAGATCAGTTTCTGCCGAATTTTAAACGTTGGTCGTCAGGTCACGATTAATCGAATCGAGGGATATCTGCAGAGTCGAATCGCGTTTTACTTGATGAATCTGCATCTAAAGCCACGGAACATCTACCTGTCGAGGGTAAGTTGGCACACGCGACTGGTACCTGAGGGTCTAGCTGATGCGTATAGCATGGAGAGTCAATGTACAATGTCGGAGGTCAGATTGGTGGAGACTCAGATCTCTCACCACAGGGATGGAAGTACGCCCAAGCTCTGCCAGCTCTTATCAAGGAGAACGTCGGAGAAGACGCCAATCTAGAGGCAAGTTCCCCATTATCACTTTCGTCTCAGAGCAGCAACTAACTACCAGGTCTGGACATCAACTCTTCAGCGTACTATGCAGACTGCATCACATCTCAAGTTTGAGAAGAAGACCTGGAAGTCTCTAGACGAGCTCGATGCAGGTGTATGTGACGGCATGACATACGAGGAGATCGAGGTGAGCATTATACGCAACGGGCGTTGAATCTGTCTGACAATTCAGCAAAAATACCCAGAAGACTACGAGAGTCGAGATGAGGATAAATTCAACTACCGATACCGAGGTGGTGAATCCTACCGAGATGTTGTCGTTCGTCTTGAGCCCGTTATTATGGAGCTGGAACGACAGCGTGATATCCTCATCATTGGCCATCAAGTGAGTACACCCATGTCAAGAGATGTCAGCTGACGAGTCAGGCAATCTTGCGTTGCTTGTATGCTTATTTCCTTGCTCTACCTCAACAGGAACTACCATACATCAGTGTACGCTCACCCCCAAAATAGAATACGGAGAAGCTGACCATTAGGTGCCCCTACATACTCTGATCAAAATCACACCAATGGCGTACGGATGTCATGAAGAACGATACACACTCCCCATAGAAGCAGTCGACACCCACCGACCTAAACCCGCGAAGAAGACGGGAGCGCCACCCTCGGTTGGAAGTGAACCACCAAGAACGGCAGCTAGCACCACGCGGGATTACTTTGGAGATACGAAGATGTTTGCTGCTAAGCCTGGAGCGCTATCGGAAGCTTTGGAGGATGCGCAGGGAGCGAAGCCTACTGTGCTGAAGGGACAGCCGGAGTGATGCCTGAAGGTGGAATCTGGCAACAGCTTGGAGCTTCGATTGTTGTAATGATGCATCAGACTTGACACGACCGGGCTCTCGAAGTGGCAGGAAGCGGGCTAAATCAAATGATCGCCGACGGACAACATACGTGTCTGCGAGCGCAACTAGTCAATATTCGGTGACAAGAAAAGAAGCAGACGAGTGCATGCATGATGACGACAGCAGGTATTTGTACACATGTGCAAGATGCAAGGCCGAACCTACATTTCACTGCAACCCATCCTCGCTCTGATCAGATGCCGAGTCGTCCTAGCTTATCAGTCTTGATCCGTCTACATGAATAGAAAACGCACCTGACCGAAGAAAGCAAAAGCTTTGGCTTTACTCTCCGATCGATCCATAGGCGCCGGTCTCCTCGTTTGACTCCTTGATCTGGATCGAGCCCGCGCCTGCGCGTGCGATTGAGATTGAGCGCGCGAATGTGATAATCGTCTCGGATTGGGAGACGGAACAGCTTTGCCCTTGCCCTCTTGTTCATTCGCACGCAAGTGTTGTTCAGGGCTTGTCGGAGGTATGTTCCGTCCGCTGGGGATCATATGATGTCCGTCATCTACCCTCATTTCCTTGGCGTCTGACCGAATATGATCCCTTTGTCCATCTTCGTTGTCTTTTCTACTGATCTCGATCTCTGCAGCCGCTCCTGCAAGCTTATCGACTAGATGACGCTGAGACAGCGCCGGTGGAGGTTCGCAATGAGTGACGAATCGGTCAGGCGTATCTACACCCGATTGGTACGATGAAGCTGACTTCTGGCGATCTGGCAATCCCTGAGAGAATGAGGGTGGCATGCCTGTGGTGTCTGGTGTATTTGGTGATGGAGTGTTTCCACCGCTTTTACTACTCATTAGTGTAGCCCATGTCTAGCTAATTATGACTTACTCATCGATATCATAATCCTCCTCCTCTTCGTCCTCATCATCACTCTCGTCACCCTCACCGTCCGCATCAGGTTCTACATGTTCCGGAATGGTCTTTTCAGGTTTGGGTGGGGATTTCATGTTGTTTTCCGCCTGCTTTCTATCCGATTGCTTCTTGGCTGCGGGCTCATTATCTTCTTCGACAACCACGAAGGATTTCTGCTTTTCTCGTTCATTCCACCGCAATGTCCTCGAAATTGCATTGAACCAATCTGGAGATGCCTTATCGGCGCATACTGTTGGGAAGGGGTATTTCGATGCTGTAACTTTGATGTGATCTCCCTCTGATTGTCAGCTAATTCGACCATCAGGAGTAGGGACTTACGCTTGAGTTCGACTCGACCTCGACCATCGAAACTTGCCCAGGCGGTACTCCTAGAATTGTATGGTACGCATATACGCAGTTCCATACTATCGGGCAACAACATTGGGCGGAAGGATAGAGTGTGAGGACAGATAGGGGTAATGAGTAGAGCGGGGATCTGGGGGTGGACTAGTGATCCACCTGCTGACAGCGAGTATGCGGTCGACCCGGTTGGGGTCGAGACCGTTAGACCATCCGCTTGGACCGTAGTCAAGTGATGCTCGTCACCTGATTATCAGCTATACTCAACAATTTACGATCAACATACCAAACAGTTCCAGCAGACTAACGAACGGACTGGGTCCCCTATCCACCACCAGATCATTCAATACCTCGAATTGCTCCACCGGTCTCGTGGAGAAACACATGATTTCCTTCTCCTTCTTACTCGCCCCACCCGCCATCGGGATAGAAGCCGCAGTAGCAGAAGCGGCCCCTTCCAATGCCTCCCACCCTTTCTTGTCCACCGTACTCATCAAGATCTCGCCGCCGGGTTTCTTAATTGCTTTCCTAGATTTCCCGGATTTACTAGCTTGATATGCTTCCTCTGGGGCGATTGCTCGATAAACTGTACATGTGAATCGCATACGCAAATTGACTCGAATGCCTTCGTCGATCACTCGGTCCATTGTTGGTTTGTAGTGCGAGAAATCGAAGTTGGTGAGGAATCCCAGGGAACCGAGCGCGAAGGGAAGGACCGGCGGAACGATCTTTTGGAATAGCCAAGAGGTGAACAGTACAGTGCCGTCCCCACCGAGCTACTGATTAGCGAGGCCTTACAAGTTCCGAGTACTGAACTTACTGTAACCACAAAGTCAAAGAGATGGGGCGCTGTAGAACACATTTCACTAGTCCAATACCTCAACTGGCCCTCGTCCTTCCTCCTCGATTCACTCAAACTAGTCCCCGAAGACCAAGAGGATACGTTGTTCACCGAAGCCGAAGACGAAGATCGCCTTCGATGTAAAGGTCGAAAGAACTCTGGATGATCCTGCTGCAGACCCGCTGCGTCGAATCGTTTAGAATGGCGTAATTGAGCGTCAACATAGACTATCATCCCTCGATCTTCGATTTTTTGGTTGTAGGACGTCCCGCTACTTGCGCTTTGGGGGTCTGTTGCGGGAAGCGGTCGTTTCTGCATGAGGTAGAGAGCGAGTTCGCGGGTGAGTTTGATCAGGCGATTGTCGCGGGCTTTGGTGACTATGAGGACTGTCTGGATCTTGGAGCGGACTCGCGTACGGCCTGATGTCAGTCTCGACGAGAAAATCCTGTTCCAATACTCACCAAGCTGCTTGGACATTTCCCTGACACCCTGTGCGGTCTCTGCCAGCTGCCTTGTCAGACTCCCCGTATCGTCGTCATCATCGATGATATCCCCATCTAACAACGCACTCCCTCCCATGATACTCGCGCTAGACTTGTCAGACTCGTACCCGCTCATCGATGCCTCCTTCTTGTTCGTTGGCGAGGTGACTCGAGATGATCCGGCCGAGCTATCTGTGGGAGGCTGAGACTGGTGCAAGACTTGTCGAGCCTGATGTCCTGGTATTCGCGGATGACGACTTGATGAGGCTTGATGCATGGTCGATCCGTTTCGGTTGGTGTGTCCGTTTGGTCTAGTGGTTGTCTGTTGCCCTCCACTCCCTTGTAGCCAATCTTGCAATGTGCCCGTTCGATCGAGGTGTGAGTGAATGAAACAAGGTGATACTGGAACAGCGTTTCCAGGGATAGCCGTGGATGATGATGGAGTAGGTACAGATCTTGTGGATGAAACACCAGTATCAGGTTGTATTTGCGACAGGGGTGAAGGAGGCGCCGGAGCTCGTATTCGACTAGCTGAAGTAGATATGGAACGTGGAAAGTATGGGCTCGAAGGTGATAACTTGGTTTGTTCGTTGTTTGTATTGTGCGCCTGAGACATCGCGTGATCCTTGGCCTTTGGGGTGACAAGCAAATCCTCAAAGGGAGTGGGGATAGGTGTATAACAGAAATCGACAGTATCGGAAGTACTGGGCGTGACAGGCGAGGTCGTAATTAGAAGTTTATCCTGGACCGTGGAGTTTCTGAACTTCTGGAACGTCAACATCTTCGGCAATACATCTATTTGACGTAAAGACTCACTGTCTGATCCTCGCGGACAGCGATTGCGAGCTCACGACGATGGCTCGATATCCGCCTCAAAGGTTCCGGTCGCCTTTGAGCTCTTCGTTCCTCAGCGATTGTAGCTGCGGGATGGCTTGGTGGAATGCCCGATACGTCACGAAAGGGGCTTTCAGGTGTATCGGGGCTAAATGCACCGTTGACTGCCTGATCCAAAGGTGTCTGAGTAAGATGTGACGATGTGTTTGTTGTAAAGGATGGTGATCTCATCATCCGGCTAGATACTTTGAAGCGGAAGCAATCTGTATGGCGAAGTCAATGTGCTACTCTGTCAGATGGGATAGCGACTGCTTTTATACATCATATTCCCAGCTGGGCTGCAGTAAGACTCGATGATACACGGAGTGAAATACCCTGTTTTATGTCAAAGCGCTCGCCGTCGGATGCAAAGGAAGGTGTGAAGCAGGGTATCCAGGAACAACAGATTACTTGGCTGTGTGGACAGGCAATCGGGTCCAGGAGACGTCCGGTATCAGTAGTCAAGCAGATAGCAAGGACTATGCCGTTCTTGGTCTACTTTACGACATGATAAGGGAAGCATTACCCCCTCATTCTGTCTGGATTGCCACGGATGAGCAGGGATGAGCAGGGATGATTCGCACATCAAGACCGCCATCTCGCTTGTTCGATATGGATACATATTTAGGGTACTATTTGCTACATTCCAAAGAGACTTCTAAGCCATCTCCATCGCGTGCTCATCCTCGGTCGACTGCTTCCTACTAATTTTGGTTGGTTGGGGAGCCTTCTTGGCCATAGACTGGCGAAGAAGTGTGAAAGGCACGGCCACAGTCGAGAGTATCTGACTCTCAGCATGGAACTCGCATGTTTTAGCGGGTACGACGTACCGCTGCGGCAAGCAGAACCCAAGTAGCGTTGCCCCGGATGGTCTCGAGTGTGAATCCATTGTGCAGGCCTTCGGTGTTGTATCTCTCCAGCATGCTCCTCGTCTTATCGGTCAATTGGTAGGCAATTCCGAAGCCTGCCCAAGCCAGAACAGCAGCCAAGAGAGATAGACCGGTGGTAGCCTTTTGATCAGCAAAGACATCCGCTTGCAAGAGACAAGTTTGCTCACATAATCTGCCCAGGCCTTCATCCTGTAGCTTCCGAAAATGAACATGATCATAGCGATGAATGCCAGTGCTGTGGCGATGGGCACCATAACCAATCCCCGGGTCATTCCATAGCTCACCACCTTGTAGGATGTGTTGTAGTCGTATGGGTAGCCACGTCCGTCCGAGGAAGATGTGTAGTTCACAGGCGCCTCTGACTCGAGGATTGGCAGAAGTAGGACTGCCTGATATCCGTTGCCATAAGTCGATGAGCAGTCGATATCCCTCTCGCCTCCATAGGTGCTGCTTGATCAGCTAAATGGGTAGATGGTATAAATCGCGTAGACACACCCCTGCAGAAAATCAGAGCATCCGCCTAACGTCCCCAGATCCATGTTGTACTCCCCGCTCGGTGAAATCCCAGTCACTCGAGTAAACGCGAGTCCACGCCGAGTAGGACTGGTTAGACAGCAGACAAGTAGCAGTCCCGCTGCTGCACCTACACATGAATCAGCGGCCGGCAGCGGTCCAGATGCTGCATTCGGGACCCACCTAGGCATGCCGAAGCGAGAGCAGTGGTCATGTTCACCTTGAGTGATGTCTTTTTCGCCATGTCTATATGTTATTGTTCGGACTGTATGTTGTAGGAGGTGTTGTTGTTGGGGTTCCCGTTAGCCCGACCATGCGATCCATCATATATACCTGCCGGCGCCGGCTCCTTTCAACGTTTCAGGCGTATGATCGCCAAGCCATTTAGGCGATTAGAAAGTCGAAGCAGAGCCGGTAGACCGAGATGACGTCGTAGAAGCTTGAACCCTGAAACTGGAACGGGGCTGGCGGGGTAAGCCTTGGCCAGGCGGTGTGGAGTCATCTGTGCGGTGTCGTTATGCATGCTCGCATTGCGGCGCATGTCCGAGACAGGGGCGATGTACAACGATGCCGCACGGCACGAAGCAGATTTAAAGGTTTCTGTATGAGTAAGTGGGTCTATTTCCTGCCTGGAGACCATGGCCTTCGGGTCAGTCAGTAGCACTCTCACTGATACTTCGGGGTTGACGTCGTTCGCGTCGATGATTTCGCTCTCCACCTCGAGCTTGTCGTTCGGATATAAGCAGATCATGCTCTCCTTCAAACATGACTCAACCAATGTATCAGTGGGACATTGGCATGCCGAACCAGCGTTGGCGGAACCTCGCGGGCCATTATCAGCACTGCCACAAACGCCTTTGAGAGGATTTCTGGATCACCTCCTGCTTGTCTGTGACTCTGATAGAACCTGGCAACCATATCCCCTCGATGGCCCATCCACAGATAATCAATCGCCTATTGCATGCAATCTGAGCCTTTACTTTGGTAGCGTGCGTAATCCCCCTCTTTACGTCCCTTAAACCAGATCTCAAAGCTCACTCGCGTTCAGCTGCGAAACATGAAACGCGGTGTTGCTGTGTTATACACCGTATAGTAGGACATTACATGACTTGATGCCTTGTGCAGCCCTCTCGATACACAAAAATCTACGCTGATAGAGTTCCAGATCGACTTCGAGTAGTTTGGGCGAAACCCCGAGAACACGTTCCAGAGATCCTTTGAACCTCGTCAACAAGCCCGAACGTGCACTCGGTCTCGATCTCATCATCTTTGAAGATTGCATACTCTGTCAAACGCTTCATCGGAAACGCAATGTCCTCATCTATCTCAGCGACTGTTAGTGCGACTGTCTCGGCTTCAATGTCGGCGTCAGCGTCGAGTGCCGCGGAAGCGAAGAACCCTCAATTCAAGATTATCGGTGTCTCTCTGGCTGTAGCAAGTGGGATCTTTATCGGAACTAGGTGAGTCTTTTAGCAAGTGGTATACCAGCGTCTGACCTTGATAGTTTTGTCGTGAAGAAGAAAGGACTCATAGCGTCGACTAAGAAGTACGGAAATGCCGCTGGAGAAGGTGTGGGATATTTGAAGAGTTGGCTATGGTGGACAGGCGAGTGACCTCCCTCATTACATAATGAATTCAAGCTGATGAAGGCAGGTATGATCATGATGATCGTTGGAGAGATCTGTAACTTCCTCGCCTAGTGAGTGGACCCGATTCAACAGCCAGATGTAAAGACTAATCCGCAGCGCTTTCACCGAAGCGATCCTGGTCACACCGATGGGGGCGCTATCGGTTGTCGTCTGCGCTATTTTATCACACTTCTTCCTCAAAGAAAGCCTGACCTTCTTCGTGGGTCACTAGTCCTGGCTAATTAGTACAGTGCTGACAGACAGGGCTGGATCGGCTGCACGCTATGTATAATTGGATCAGTGGTCTTGGCACTGAACGCACCAGAGGAACAATCAGTAACAACAATAGCAAGCTTCAAACGACTATTCCTCGCCCCAGGATTCCTCGTCTGGGCATCCATTCTGGTCATCATATCCCTCGTCCTGATATTCTATGCCGTACCGAGATGGGGAAAGAAGACAATGATGGTGTATATCAGTATCTGTTCTTTGATTGGAGGTATCAGTGTCAGCTGTACACAGGGTCTGGGAGCTAGCATAGTGGCTACTATCGGAGGGTGAGTGCCAGTGAATGGATATATCTGACTTTAGACGGGACGACGCCCATAAGCAATGGTTCTTTTGGGTGTTGTTCGTCATTGTGGTAGTCACGCTTCTGACCGAGTGAGTCGATTCATATGCGATAGGTATCGAATAGCTAACAGGCAGAATCTTATACCTCAACAAAGCTCTCGAGCTCTTCAAGTAGGTCTTACCGAGACCTGATCATGCACCGAGCTGACGTATAGCACCTCGATGGTTGTTCCGGTTTACTTCTGCTACTTCTCCTCGGCAACCCTCATTACCTCTTTCATCCTCTACCAAGGTCTCAAGGCATCAGCTGTCACACTAATTACCATGGTACTCGGTTTCCTGACCACTTGCCTCGGAATCACATTACTCCAAATGTCAAAAGTCGATCCTACGACTTTATCGAAACTCGACCGCAAGAGTACCATCCTCCTACAAGCTTCAAGGCAGCACACAGAAGAAGCCGAGAAGGGACAGGTCTCTGCATTGGAGGATCCTGGAATGGACGCTCTGCGAGGTGGATTTGGGGCTGTGGGCAGTATCATTAGGGCGAGAAGTAATAGTAGAAGGATGAGCAATGCTTCGTCCCTATATGGTCAGGGAGCATATGGACAGACGGCGACGCTGTATGATGCCCATGGGAATCTTTCGACAAGAGGTCTGAACGATGTCCAGAGATATCAGCGTAATTTGATCCTTAAAAGCTCCGGACCAGACTGATCAGCAGTATCTGATAATCCGATGCCATCGGACGCTATGGACCAGATTGCAATGCACCGTCAGTCGAATGCTTCGCCTACACTAGGACCCAAGAGATCCAAAAGTCATTTGAAGGTGTGTGCCTTCAGGCTCCCTATCATCGCGTGTCAGGCTCGAGACTGACCTGCAGTTCGAGGAAGCAGATGTTGTCCATCAATACGGCTACGGCGATCAGACTGCTACACATCGTAGTCGACCTCACCCGCCTCCAATCAGCAGAAACCAGTCCTCTTTCGGCTATCCGCCTGTAAAAGAAGAAGATGAAGAGGACGAAAAGCCTCTATCACCCACATCAACAGATGCGACCCACGCCCATGCTAGTATACATACCGCGGCTTACGTTGACCCATATCGCCAAGCACCACCTATGCCAGTCACTGCCAGTCCATCTCTACGTACCGGTCTAAGCGGGATGTTTAGTAATTTCTCATCATCGGGACCTGATCTAAGGCTTGGATCTCAAAAGAGCGATACACGCGGAGGAGGACATCGAGGAGTCAAGGATTACCCTCATTTACCAAAGGAGGATGCGGATGTGGAAAGAGATCAACGTCGCGGGCTATTTGGAGATGATGACGATTATCCCAGAGAAGAGGGATATGGAGAAATGGAAGAAGGGGATATGGGGCATCGTTCACAGCCTTCAGACGATGTGAGGAGGCTGCCAAATATCCCTGGGAAGGGATGAGGCCGTATGCATGTAATCTTGGGAGCAGTTTGTATATACACGGGACTTTTACCTATTGATGCAAATAGTCAATGACAAGCATCTCATCTCGAGTGGCTTATAGCATCGCCCCACTCTTTGAAGTGGGGTAGGCGGGCATGATGATGATTAGCGGTTGACGTTTTCCATATGATCCTTTGTGTTTCACCCGTCAGACCTTTGTTTGCGTTGTTACATGTGGCCTGTGCACATGTCTCAGTCCATCTCAGTGACTTTCCAAACCTTCTCTTCCGAGCTGTCGACCTCTATCCTATCCATATACGACTACGAATATTACGCTCAACGACTTGAACGAATCACGACTTAGACATACTTCTTACGCCAAAGCCTTATCGCCCTTATCCAATAAAACGAACACTTTCAACATAATGACAATGAGTCTTGCAGATGAGCTCAATGGGGAGCTGGAATTAGATCCCACTACGGACGACGGACCAACCAATGCAGGCTTGGGATTAAGTTTGGCAGATGAACTGGAACTTGACTCCGAAATCGACCACTTTCACGAGAACAATCCTGACTTATCCGAAAACAACCACTACCTCTCCCCTTCACCCCCCACACCGAATATCAAGCTTGCGAAAAGCCCTAGGAAGAAGAGTGAGACACCCCGCAGAGCTCGTACATCCGCGA
>Ga0308160_10001630_pt1 | contig 30393 bp, 27 predicted proteins | sample PhyFR1_FD_201036 | JGI IMG/M metagenome (GOLD analysis project Ga0308160, IMG submission 201036) | Phyllosphere microbial communities from UC Gill Tract Community Farm, Albany, California, United States - DLSLF.R1 | ecosystem: Host-associated > Plants > Phyllosphere > Unclassified | place: USA... | reverse complement strand
TATTACCGAAAAGTAAAGATGGAAAACAACCCAATACGATTTTTAGCTTTCAAACTACAAGTGAACTCGCTTCTGACTTAGAGGACGATAAAACAGTGGTCACTTCTCAAAAAGATTGGTGTCCCGCTTGCGGAGCAACACGTTTTTCATCAGAGGAGGATAAACCTTGTGAATGTGACGTGCCACTGCGACGGATTTCTACAATCAACGTCTTGGAGCAATCACCTTCTTGTATGTCGTGCGGACTCCCTTCTCATCAGACTGATGCAATCCGTCGTTTTTATACAGGGGCAGACGGGGTGACTTCGGCACTTGCTGCACAGCTGTATCAAGAACTGGTTCTTGGAAATCCTAAGCAACAACCTGAACAACCCGTAATCAGTCGAGAAGATGATTGGTTCATAGATGCGGAATCTGCCACGCCCGAAGACACAAAAGACTCCTATGAAACGCAAAATTTAATCGTTTTTTCTGATTCTCGACAGGATGCTGCCTTTTTTGCGCCTTTTCTAGATCGTACGTATCGAAATTATTTATGGCGCTCTTACTTTTGGCGTGCTATTCAAGAAACCACGCATCCCATTTTGATCGAAGAATGGAAAAATCGTATTTTACATTTAAGCGGCGCACGTTCGATTCATCTTTTTGAGGGTCTAGTGATTGATCAAGAAATCAAGCTGCGACTGTTCCGTGAATTCATTTTGAGTGATGATGACTTTTCATTAGAGAACCTTGGAATGATTGCATTTGATGTACGATTAGAACCACAACAAAAAAATCAGCTTGAAACGATCATCTCAAAGCAAATGCAAATCAAACCTGAACATGCTTGGTCTTTCTTGATGACGATTTTCTATTATTTACGTCTTCAAGCCATCGTCGGAATTTCAAAGGACTTAGATCGAAGACATGTTTTACTTGCACCAAAAGACCATGTTTATGGCATCGTTGCTACAGGCGGTTCCCCCTCGACATACGTAAAAAATTTCGTACCCGAACGAACAAATGTCTTTTTCCAATGGTTCGAGCGTTATTATAATCGCTATGAGATTCCTTATACGTCAGATAGTATTAAAACTAAGCTTTTTGATTTGTTCACTAAGTTACTTGTTAGTCCAAGATCGTTCTTGAATAAAGCCTTTGATTATTACGAGTCTGAAAAAAATCACTCTGAGTACTGGGTTTTACAAGCCGATTTTTTCACAGCATACATTCCTGAAAGGTTGTATGTCTGTACACTCTGTAAAGCAATCCATACGCATGATGCTGGTATCTGTAAGACGCGAAACTGTAAGGGTCACCTCGAACAGACTAGTATCACATCACTCGAACAAGGTGCACATTATCGGGAGATGTATCAGCATATGCTACCCATTGATATGGTCGTCAAGGAGCATACAGCCCAATTATCGAATCGTCTTGGACAAGAGTATCAGAATCAATTCATTAATAAAGACATTAACGTCTTATCTTGCTCCACTACATTCGAAATGGGAATCGACGTCGGAAGCTTGGAGTCCGTCTTCATGCGAAACGTACCGCCGAAGACAAGTAACTACATCCAGCGTGCTGGTCGTGCTGGACGTAGTTCATCCGCTGCAGCATTCGCTTTGACATTTGCTCAAAAAAAATCGCATGATTTGACGTACTTCGATAACCCTAAAAATATGATTGCAGGAGACATCAAGGCACCTATTTTTTCTATTGAAAATGAGAAAATCATTCGTCGGCACATTCATGCGACGGCCCTTTCCTTATTCTTTAAAGAATCATCACATTTTTATGGTAATTGTGAACGATTCTATCGATTTGAGGACAGCGGTGCAAAAGGACATGAAGAATTCATCTCTTGGCTAAAGCTACATCCGGCTCATCTAAAGCGTCAACTTTTATCAATCGTTCCAGTAACTCTTCAACAAGATTTAGGTATTGACGATTGGAGCTGGGTAAACACGGTCGATGACCCATCGGAAGCATTCCATAGCGCTTCTCTTCAATATGAGACAGATGTTCATAATCTTAATATGATTTACAAAGAACAATCTGCGCAACGGAAAAAAGTAGATTCGTACGGAAAAATGATTACGACACTTCAAGGAGAACCGCTAATCGGATATCTCTCTACAAAAGGCTTCTTACCGAAGTATGGATTCCCTGTCGATACGGTTGAAATGAAATTACTCGATCCTAACTACCGCTCAAAACTTCGTTTACAACGTGACTTGAAACTAGCGATATCTGAATATGCTCCAGGTAGCAAACTCGTCGCAAATGGGATGCTGATCGAATCGACCAGTGTAAAGCTAATCGAAGGAAAACAATTACCGGTACATCACTACACGCATTGTCATAACTGCAATAAGTACAGTTATGTAGGTAAATATGGAGTCAATGATGAGCGAGAAATCGACTGTGAGAAATGCGGAGAACCGCTTCGGGTTAAATATTATGCTATTCCGAAGTTTGGTTTTTACGGGAAAGCCAAGCCACTGAGTACAGAACGTCGACCAGAAAAAGCATATGGATCGCGTGTCTTCTTCGCAGAATATGACGAAAAAGCTATGCCAGAGCAGGTTCATGTGGAAGGTAATCGATACGAGCTGGACTATACGTATTCTCATTACGGAACTCTTTCAGTCGTTAATGATAATAAAGGAAAACAGTACCTAATCTGTTCGGCGTGTGGGACACAGGTTGAGGACAAGAAGAAACATAGTACTCCTTTCGGCGGGACATGTCATTCAAAAGAGCGAATGATGGTGAATCATTCACCTGTTTCCCTCGGTCACCAGTTCACGACGGATGTATTACGATTATCTTTCCGTTTTTCCAATGGACGTCAACTTCATGATTCGAATAAATCCTACTCTTTATTATTCGCTTTGATTCGCTCTGCAAGTTTCCTCCTACAGATCAATGAGGATAATTTAGGTGGCGTCATTCATTATGAAGCTTCCACAGGGACATATGATTTGATTTTATACGATGATGTTCCAGGCGGTGCTGGATTCGTTCAAGCCGTCAGTCGTAAACTACCAGAAATTATGGATCATGTGCGAACAAGTATCCAACACTGTACGTGTGATGTGAAAACAAGCTGTTATACATGTCTCCGTTCGTATCGTAATCAATTCCTCCATGATCAATTGCAAAGACAACATGTCATCGACCTATTTAGCATGAACTAACAAAAAAGTCTTCCACATCTGAACAACAGATGCGGAAGACTTTTTACACTTTTAGCGAAGCTCTTGATCAAGCGGGATGATTTCTTCATCCAATACAATACGCCATGAACGTTTCATGCCAGGCCCATATTTTAATAAGATTGCTTCAGGATGTGTGTCTTTGTAACGCGCAAAATCTTTACTCTCAATGATTCGTCCTACATTCGGTATTTTCTCCATCCCGATATGATACTGGACAGCAGAGGTATACAGCTCTTGCTCATCGACACACCACTCTAAAGCAAATGTTTCAATCTTTTCTTGATAGGCTTGTTTAAAATAGCGTCGCTTTACGACAAAGATATCTTCATCCGGTGAGACGACTTCATTATCAATTGCATCTAAAATCGCATGATAAACCGTCTTCACGATTTCGGATTTTCCGAGTTTTTGTAGCGCCTTTTCAATTTCCGAACGGATGTCTTCACTGTTGGCAGAATACGTACCTAATAATTGGTTGATATAGGTCGAATCGATGTCATAGAGCTTGATTGAATTCTCTGCGTAAAACTCGATTTCAGAATAATCCACTCGTTCTTCATCACTGTCATCTTCGTCTTCAATCAGAGACCCTTTTACCGTTTCATAGATACCAGCAAAGTCTTCAAGTACTTGTACTTGATCCACTAATGCCTTGGATTTTTCCATATCGTCATTGTATTCATCATAGGTGGCTAACGCTTCGAACACTCGATTAAACTCCTGATACGCCTTAACGAATTCTACACGTTCTTCAATCGGAGAATGTTCATCGATGACATCTGGTGATGGGGCGATATCCTTTAGTACTTTGTATCCTTTTTTGAATCGCTTCTTCGATTCATCATAAGTCGGATAAATCAAGCTCGAATCCTCATTTTCATTCGAGTAGAGACGCGTCGCCGCGCGGACGTTCTCCTCCATCGTCGCAGGACGCCGGAATGTGACGACTAATCCTTTCGTCTTATCCGGGTATGTTCGATTCGTCCGTGAGAACGCTTGAATCAAGTTCGCATAACTGAGGTTCCGGTCGACGAACAATGTCTGGATCGTCGGCGCATCAAAGCCAGTCAGCAATCGATCGACGACGATAACGAGATCGATATGTTTTCCGAATTGCTTAAACTCAGCTTTTTTCCGTGCCAATCGATTATTGATATCGCCGTTATAACGTTCGATGTCTTCGATGGACCAAGCCGTTCCATAGTAGTCGTTGTAAGCACGAATGACTTGGCGCATTTCTTCTTGGACTTCCGTTGCGTTCTCAGTATTCTCTTGCATCGAGTAGGTAATCGCGATCCGCGGGAAATTAGAATCATCAATCGTCCGTCCTTTTCGAAGTGGGTGTCCTGCAAAATGTGCCTCCATCCAATTTGGATCCTGCTTCATTTCTTGGATGGCACGGTAATAGCGCTTCGCCATTGCAATCGAACTCGTCGTTAAAATGGCCGATTTTTGTGGTCGTCCGTTCTTGAAGTCAAACTTCGTGTAGGCATTATCCGGACGGAACAGCTTCTGTAAGACTTTCTCGATATGCGCGTCCCGTTCATACAAATCATTCGGGATGTATGTCTCCTTCGTCAGCTCATCCATCTCTTCGATCAAGGTACCGATTTCTTCGTCGGTCCGGTCAGCATATTTAGCATCTGCTCGTAGATTCGAAAAAATATGATTGTAGAGCGAGACAGGTTCAATCGTATCCTCGTGTTCGACTTGGAAACCTAGGACAGATCCATCTTCGAGCGCATTCTTGATCGTATACGTATGTAGAATCTCACCGTATTGATCCCGTGTCGTCCGCGCCAATTGACCTTGTGCTTGTTTCTTGTTTTCATTGAAGATCGGCGTTCCCGTGAAGCCAAACCAGGTCGAGTTCGGGAAGAAGCCTTTGATTGCCTCCATCCCTTCCGCACTCAAAGCACGATGACATTCATCGACGACAAAGACGATATGCTGTCCAATCAGCTTCTGGAAGCGTTGCGTTCCTTTTTCAGCTTCTTGTTTTTGCGCATAACGTAATGCTGCCTCGAGCTTTTGACGCGTCGTGATGATGACGGTATTGGAGTTCGTATCCGACAGCAGTGTCTCGCTCAACTTTTTTGAGCTCGAAGTGCCAATGATTAAGCTATTGGCTGAACCTTTCCCGGTCGAGATGCCCGTGTTGAACTCTGAAGCGAACTTCGTGAATTCACTCGTCGTCTGGTTATCCAGGTCTTTCCGGTCAATCAGCATGATCGTTCGATCGACTCCCGGTTTCCGGGCTAACAACTTCGTCGAGACAAAACTCGTTAACGTCTTTCCGGATCCTGTCGCATGCCAGACAAAGCCGGATTCATGACGCATTGCTGCCGTGAAGAGTGCTTCAATCGCATGAATCTGATATGGATGGAGCACCATCAACGCTTTATTGTCTTGATCTTCACTCACGATTGTATAGTTCGCAATCAAACGGTGCGCATCGGGGATGTTCAAGACTTGTTTGACGAACTCATACAGATTATCGACTTTCTGATTGTTGGTCGTCCGCCAGCTGAAGATGAACTTCCGATGCATGTCTTTTGGCAGCGCATTGGCAAAATAACGTGTCGTCTGCTCATTTGAGATGACGAACAGCTGCAACGTCGAGAAAATGTTGTTCCGGAACAACCCTTCTTCCGCGTATTTCTTAATTTGATGATGTGCCTGGAAGACGCCATCTTTCGCCGTGACTTTCTTCAACTCGATTTGAACGATCGGTAAGCCGTTAATTAAGAGCGTGACGTCAAAACGACGATCCCGTCCGTCCTCTGTCGACCGTTGTTTCGCGATTTGATGAACGACTTCATACGTCGAGATACCGCCACCGATATCTTGGTTCGAATAGAGAATGAGTGACATGGAACCAAGTGAAGCATTTTCGCGTTCAATCGTAATGCGAGAGATACCATTTTCGCCTTTTAACCAGCGTGCTGCGTCAAATGGCGTCTGCGTCTTCGACAATAACTCTGTCTTGATTTTATCGAACTCTGCGTCAGTAATCGGATGTTCGCCAATCTCCGATAAGTTATTTCGGGTGATCTTGTGACGTAAATTGTGCCATAAATCTGCTTCTGATTTTAAGTCCGGACGATAGTTCCATTGATTATGTCCTTCGCCAAGCACTTCAATTAATCGTCGTTCAACCGTCAGCTCATCATCATATGTTAACTTCACCACGATTCCTCTTTTCTTCTAAATTGGTTAAACAAACATCTTTTGAAGGAATCCTTTTTTCGTTTGTTTTAATGCTTCAAGTTCCTCCTCTTTGAGATCGATGACTTCATCTAATTGTATAAAAAATTCGCCTATTTTGATTTGTTCTTCATGTCCTGGTACTAAGAAACTATAGGTTGCAATTTCTTGAGCATTGATTCCTGGTTGTCCGGATCTTTGAGAAGAGATTTTGATAAATTCTTTAAAATTTGAAGTAAGAGTGTTTTGAAAAACAAACTCAGAATCATATATTTCTTTGATCTTACCTCTAATCAAAAAGCCTGCATAATAAACAATTCCATCTTTTTCACGATAAAGATAAGTTTTACCTACACTTGCACCAGTTCTCGCAAATAAAAGATCACCATCTTGAAGTAAATATTTTTCAGCTGAGTTTAAATTGCAATCTGGTGATGTTAAATGCGACTTTAAGAAAGTGCGTGACTCATCATCAATATCAGTGATACGAAGATATTGGTTTGTACCATCGAATTCTTTTGCACTAGCATTTAATCCATATTCAAAGCTTTCACAAATCATCTCAAAGTTTTTAAGAATCCAAGGTTTTGTGAAGTCCTTGAAACGAATAACAGGTTCAGTTTCTCCATTTTTAGGAAACATTTTTTGCAAGAAACCTTGTTTGGTTTGTTTAAGAGCGTCAAGTTCTTGCTGATGAAGAGCAATCGTATCGTCTAAGTTTTTAAAGAATGATCCAATTCTCTTCTGAGCTTCATAATTTGGGACAACGAACTTGAGAGTGGAGAAGTCATTAAAACTTATACTTCTTCCATCTCTTATTCCATAGGTAACCGACTCTAGTTTTTTTATAAATGTTTTGCTTGATAAAACGTTTTTCCAAAATAAAACATCTTGTTCTTCTTTATTTTTAAAATCTAATATCGTGTATGCAGGTGAGGTAATACCCTCAATAGTAGAAAATGCAAAACCACCTTGAAAAGACCTTAAATGTATGACAAATTGTCCAGGAACAACTCGTTTGTAAGTTTTAGTAGATTCAATATTATATTGAATATCAATACCTATTTGATCGCGAAAAACCATTCCCTTTTCTTGAGATGCTGAAAGCACAGGAAGATTTGGATGATTTTTATCAGATATGCTATAAAATATCGAACCAGCCTTAATTTCTTTCCAATTTTCCTTATTTTTTTCAAATTGAATTTCTGGTTTTTGTTTATTTTTCACCTTTAAACACCTCTAGTGCACCTTGAATCCATTCTTCATCTTCTTCATCATATTGAAGTGATGCAATCATCGAATACAGATTCGACTGCAGTTCCTCTTTCTTTTCACGAATTACTTTCAAGTCTTGACCGACTGATACTAGGTCAATTTGCTCTTCCTCTTCAAAAGTATCAACATATCTTGGTATATTAAGATTGAAGTCATTCTCTTTGATTTCATCGAAACTTGCAACATACGCATATTTTTCTACAGTCTCACGTTTTTTATACGTCTCAATGACTCGATCAATGTGTTCAGTCGAAAGTTTATTTTGATTCTTTCCTTTTACAAAGTCTTTGCTTGCATCAATAAAGAGAACATCACGTGTCTCACGGTTCTTCTTCAAGATAACTACCGTCGTTGGAATTGAAGTCCCAAAGAACATGTTTCCTGGCAATCCGATAACTGCATCGATACTTCCATCTTCTAATAACTTTTTACGAATGACACCCTCTGCTGCTCCACGGAACAGAATACCGTGTGGCAAGACGATTGCCATCGTTCCGGTATCTTTTAAATGATAAAAACCATGTAGCAAGAATGAGAAATCAGCTTTCGTTTTCGGCGCCAGTTTTCCATAGCGATTAAAACGTGAATCATCTAAAAATGTTGCATCCGCTGACCAATGCGCAGAGTACGGAGGGTTCATTAGTACCGCATCGAATGTATAGGGTTCATCTGTTGGCCAATCTTTATTTAATGTGTCCCCGTTACGAAGACGCATATCTTCACTTTTTACGCCGTGTAAGATTAAGTTCATTTTCGCTAAGTTAAATGTTGTGGTATTCAATTCTTGTCCGTGATATTTGACCGTCTCTGGATGATTTAAGTAATTCCGTACATTCAACATCAACGAACCCGATCCCATCGTTGGATCGAAAACACTGAATAGCTTTTTATCTTCATGATTGATCGTGACGATCCGCGCCATCATGTCTGAAACTTCATGCGGCGTGTAGAACTCACCCGCTTTTTTCCCTGCTTCTGAGGCAAATTGGCTGATTAAGTATTCGTACGCATCCCCAATTACATCTCTGCTTTGTCCAAGCAACTCGACATGGTTCAATTTTTTCAATACTTCAGTAATCGTGATATTTCGTTGTTGATCATCGGATCCGAGCTTTTTCGACTGCAGGTCGACATCATCAAACAAGCCATTGAATTGAATATACTTTGTTGAAAGATCATTAAATGCTTTCGCTAAATCATTCAACTGGAATGTATTTTGTTGCGCTTGATCCGCTAAAACATTAAATAGATAAGCCGGTGCAATTTCATAACCGAGCATGTCGACAAGCGTTTCTACTAAATCATCCTTGATGTCCTCGTCAGATAATAATTCTACATAGAGTAATGTCTGTTTTGCTTGCGTATCATAATCCTCAAAAGACTTATCCGCTAACGTGACCACTCTTTCTAAGACTCTGTCTGATAAGTACTTATAAAAAATTAATCCGAGTAAGTAGTTTTTGTACTCCGAGGCATCCATCTTGCTTCTCAGGCTATCGGCTGCGCTAAATAGCTGTTGATTTAATGCTGACATGTGTAGTTCTCTCCATTCCATGAGCAACCAGTAGTAGCTCTATAAAAAAGTATTCTTCTATCTTCATTATAGATGAATCAGTTATTATTTTCTTCTAATTACAGTTCTTATTTAATTTATGAACCACTTAGTTATATTTCTACCCCGGTTATGTTAGTGTCATTTTAGGACTCGTCCTGTATAAAACACCTCATCTTCATCCATATCATAATCACCTAGAGAAATGATTGTTCCTCCTGCATCCAGTACGCGAGTAATAGACTCCATCAAAAATTTACTATCTAAGCCAATCTCAACGTCTTTATTTCTCGCATCCACATACTTCAATAAATAAGAGTCTGGTGTCGCTAATTTTGAATCGGGTCGCGGTTCTACATCCACTTCAATCAATTCGATATGAGCTTCTTTCGAATCCTTAAGATTTAACTGCTGTAATGTAGATGGCTTATTAAACGATTCCCCATGCGTCAACATACTCTCTAACATTAATTCTAAAGCATCTTTCGCCATGAACAGTGCATGTTCATACGTCTCTCCATCCGTGAATATATTATCTAAATCTGGAAAAGAAACGTAGTATCCATCATTACGTTTATCACCAAACCCTTCACCCTCTTCTATTTTCGTCAGTACTGCATAATACTTATACATCGCCATTCACGTTCACTCCCTTGCTTCTTGTTATATTCAGCTCACAAAGTATCTAATTAATTAATTCGAAAAATACATGTGCAGTCGAAAATGAATTATGTCTTTTATGACGTTAAATAGTTCCCGTCCTGATGTTTGATTTTCGATTGATAACACGTCACCATCAAATGTAAATGGCTTACCCATCTTCGGAAACGGCATCTTCTTCAATAACCGTTCTACTTTTGCTGCATCAAATGGTCCTTTTAACTCCGCTGTTTGTGCATCTTTCAACTCTCGATATTTTTCCGCATGCAAATACTCGTAAAAGAACGGTGCTACTTCATCTGCGGTAATCGGCTCCATCCACCCCTCTTCTCCTCGCTCGAGCATCGCTAACAAGACGACCATCTTATAACTCCGATTCATGATTGTCTTTTCGACCTGCTCAATCAATTCACGATTTGCGTCGTACGCTTCGATTTCTTCGTCTGATAGCTCCTGATGCTCTTTCAAGAAACCAACGTAAGAGCCCCACTCTTGTTTATAACCTTGTGGAACTGGAGCATACTCGCCGATTTCAACATACGATGGTCGACGACCGAGTTCGTATTTGATTTGCTCGTATTGCTCAATCAATCGTAACTTCCGCTGACTTGGTTGCCGGAGTCGATGAATCAATTCCAGTGCCCGCGTATCGAACTCAATCACACAACCGGGCGGTGGCGTAATCGGTTCTGTCTCTCCTCGCTTGAACGACTCTTTCATCGTTCCAAGTAGTTTCAGTTTCGTCTCGACGTTACGATAGTTCCCAATCAAATCGATGATGACGCAGTGCGATTTATCTTGCGCTAAGCGTAAACCACGTCCGATTTGCTGTGTATAAATGGCGATGGATTCGGTTGGACGACAGAACAGGAGTGTATCGACTTTTGGAATATCGACACCTTCGTTGAACAGATCGACGGTAAAGAGAACGTCAATCTCTCCTTGCTCGAATGCTTGCATATATTTCGCGCGATTCGTCGTCTGCCCGGTCAATGCAAATGCCGTTGTTCCTTTATCCCGGAATAATTGCGCCAGATATTCCGCCTGCTTGATTGACGAACAAAAGCCAATCGTCTTCGTTTGCCGATGTTTCTCCCACGAATGATAGATATTATCCGCGACCTCTCGATCAAGTTGTCGATGCTCGAGTTGCAATGCATCATACGTTCGACCAATTCTTCGAATCTGTGAATAGTCAATCGTGTCATGAATACCGTAGTAATGAAATGGCGTCAAAAATCCTTCAGCAATCGCCGCTGTGAAATGCATCTGGAAAGCAACGTTATGGTGACAGATCGCATAGACATCCGAACCGTCCATTCGGTCTGGTGTTGCCGTCAGACCGAGCAGGAAACGGGGCGTGAAATGATCAATGATTTTCCGGTAACTCGTTGCTGCCGCGTGATGGAACTCGTCAACGATGATGAGATCAAACTGGTCAGTTGCAAAACGGTCCAAGTGACGCTTTTGCGCCAGCGTCTGGACGGAAGCGAAGACAATCTCCGTCGTCTCCGTAACGGTCCGATCACTACCGATATAAAAGCCGGTCTGCCACGCCGGATTAACTTTTTGAAACGAACGCTCTGCTTGCAGTAACAGTTCTTTTTGATGTGCCAGGAACAGGACTCGTGTAAAGTCTCCCGCAAAGAACGCACTGAGATAGGTCTTCCCTAGTCCAGTCGCAAGCACCGCCAACGCCCGTGTCCGCCCTTCTTCCATCGTTTCCCGTAACGCGTGCAGCGCTTCTTCCTGCACCCGGTGCGGCAGGATTTCTGGTGCAACGACGACCGTTCCTTCGTCATACTCGACTTCTGGTTCCGCGACATATTGGCGTGTCGCATGCTCTTGACGATAAGCGTCTAAAACAACCGGATTCAGTTCTTCTGCCGATTCACTGAGATAAAGATCCATGAAGGCATCAATCGCATCATCAAGAATCTGTGGAGCGACAGCTTGTGGTAAATGAACGTTCCATTCAATACCGGACCGAAGCGCACTGTTCGAGATGTTCGACGAACCAACAATTGATAAGCCAGTCTCTGCGTTTCGAAACAGATACGCTTTCGGATGGAAAGAGCGTCCGCCTGACCGGTAAAAACGAACTGACAACCCATCAAGCGCAAGCAACTGTGCCAATGCTTCTGGGTCAGTGATATGTAGATAGTCGCCAATCAACAGCCGAATCTCGGCTCCTCGTTGCAAGGCACGACGAAACGCTGGGACGAGTAAGGCGACGCCTGACTTCTGGGCAAACGCTGCGACGATATAGACTTCCTCCGCCAAATCAATGGCTTCGACGAGTGAGTCATATAAGTGATGCGTCGTCAGCTTCGCTTCCGGGATCAATCCTCGACCTCGATTAGGTAGAGACGTTCTTCAAATCCGCCACGTTGTTGCTGTTTCTTCTGTCGGACGGCTTCCAGTTCTTCGACTGTCACGCCGTGTGTCTTCGCTAACGCTTGGATGAGTTCCAGTAAATCAGCTAATTCCTCGACAGCGTCTGCGTCTGTCGTTGCTTCCTCGTATTCAGCCAGTTCTTCATGTAATTTCTTTTTCGCTTCCACTAGGAATTCATTTTCATCCAGCGTTCGGAACGTCGCTTTTTTCCCGTTTTGGTCGATGATGTTTGGAATCGCGTCTCGAACTAATTTATGATAAAGTGGCATATCAATTCACTCCTTTGAAGGGTTGAGGGATATCCGAGTCGAATCACTCGGTGTCGTACATATGTATTTTATAAGAGGAGGTTCTTTTCATGTCTACATTCAAACAGATCGACACAACGAACGCCCCTGCAGCGATTGGCCCTTACTCGCAAGGCTTTATCGCAAACGGAACACTCTATGCTTCCGGTCAAATCCCGATTGATCCGGCAACGGGTGAACTCGTACCAGGTGGTATCACGGAGCAGACGGAACAAGTCATGCGAAACGTCGATGCCATCCTGAAAGAGGCAGGACTGACACCTGACCGCGTCGTCAAGACGACATGCTACTTAACGAGCATGGAACACTTCGCTTCTTTTAATACAATCTACTCCGATTACTTCGCACCGCACAATCACTTCCCAGCTCGGTCTTGTATCGCTGTGAAGGAACTACCAAAAGGCGCCTTAGTTGAAGTCGAAATCTTAGGACTCGTGTGATCTAATCGCTACGCACTCGTTGCGTAGCGTTTTTTATCGTAGTCCCCAACGCCCTGTTCCCTTTCCTGTCTCGCTATAAAAGAGGTCCTGCTCTCCCTGGTACAATTCACACTCACTCGCATGCAGGTAGATCAATTTCCGAACGCGTGCATCGAGTCCTTCTTCTGATGTAAAGCGTGATAAATCCAAATGTTCTGTTTGTCTGACGCGCTGGTAGATATCAATTAAGTCGAGTGGTGATTGTCGATCTAAGATTCGCTGGATTACATCAAGTAACTCTTGGCTCTCATCCGTCATGTCCCTCTAACTCCTTTTTCATCACTTTGTTTTGAATCGCATTCATCACCATCGGTATTTGCACGACCAGATTCAAGACGCTGACTCCAAGAACCAGTTGACTGGCTGTCAATGGCTTGAAGTATCCTTCACCATATCCTTCCCCTACACTAAGTGCGATCCCATACGAAATCGCAAACGAGACCATATTGCCGATGAAAATGTATTTTGGTTTTCCACTCCGTGTAAGTGAATACGATAAAGCTCCAAGTCCAAACAAAAATAAGGCATACCCTAATATCGAACCCGTTTTCCAATCGAGGTAAGGTCCTAGCCACGCAAACGGAATCAGATACAATAGTGCTCGTTTCATTGTTCAGCCTCCCCTTCTTCGTCTTTTCGGTTACTCCCGGCATCATAATAACCGTATAAAAGTTCCCGAATCATCCACCATCCAGGTGGATAGATATTCGATCCTGAAAGTTTCTCTGTACCATTTTCTGTCGTCACATGAATCTCCCAATCCGTGCCGTCACAAATCAGAATGCCTTCAGGATACGGATAGTTTCGCCATACTTCCGCATCGAACCGATCCGACCACATGTCGATTAGATAGATGTCCTCTTCCGTCAGCTTTCTGAATAATGGATGCTCTTCTTCATCTAAAAAGAGACGCCCCTTCGGATACCATGGACCTAATAATTCTTCCTCATCTTCCGCACGAACCGTCCGACTTGCACGGTCCCACCAAAACGTCTGTCCTCTCCCCATGCCGGATTCCCGAAAATAAATTCGCTCGACTGTTTGCATCGTAATCATCCTCTAAAATTGATATTTCCATTATAGCCCATTTGTTATTTTTAACCTGTTACATTTTTTGCTATGGTTCTGCTGATTTCTGTTGCTGTGAAACATTTTTCTCCTTTTATCAGTAAATGTAGTGAAAGGAGATGTTTCACATGCATGTATCCATTCAACAAGCCGGTTATGACGTCGGTCAGCCCGTCTTACAAGAGATTGCGTTTACCTTACACCCTGGATCCATCACCGGTTTGATCGGTACAAACGGTGCAGGAAAAAGTACGACAATTCAAGCGATGTTCGGTACGCTACCGTGGGTCGAAGGAGAGATCCATTTACCGGTCTCACTCGCCTATATTCCGGAACAGCCAACCTATTATGAATATTTGACGCTCGCCGAGCACCTTGAGCTGGTCGCTTCGCTCCACGAGACGGATCATGCCTATACAGAACAACTCTTAAAGACGTTTGAACTGCGTGCTGTCACAAATGACTATGTATCTTCTTTCTCTAAAGGAATGAAACAGAAGGTGATGCTCGTCTGTGCTTTGATGCAACGCGCGGACTGCTTGATCATCGATGAACCGTTCGTTGGTCTCGACGCGGTCGCAACGATTCGGTTGTTGCATTTACTCGAAGCAGAACGAACGCGTGGCGTAGCGATTCTGCTCGTCACTCATGTCCTTGATTCCGCGGAACGGCTTTGTGACGACTTCGTCTGGATTGATCAGGGACGCATCAAACATCAAGGAACACTCGCTCAAATCGGTGAAGCCTCTGGTCAACCTGGTGCTCGCTTGTTCGACATCATGGAAGCGATGGTACTCGAGCATGATTGAAACCTTTTTGAAGCAACGGATCCGTCGGCGACATGCTGAACAACGTCGCTTCTTCCGAGAAATCTTCGACTGGACGATCTTGCTGTATCTCGTCGTTCCAGTCGGTCTGTTCATCATCTATGAGACGGTTCAAATCTTAAACGGTCAAGCGGACTGGGTTCAAACAGTTCCGGTCGCTTGGATTTTACTCGGATGGATTCTGTATGGATTCCTGCCCGCCTTTTACGCCTGGTTCGAACCGGCAGATCGCCTCTTCTTCAAACCGGTTCCTGGAGCGATCGTTCGAATGAAGTGGTATTCCGTTCGGTATCACTTCGTGAGGATTTTTCTAATGACTGCCGGATTACATCTACTCTGTTTTCCGTTACATAGCATCCGGTTTGACCAATCTAGTATCACAGTACTGCTGATTAATCTCGTGCTCTCTTTGCTCCAACCGTTCTTTAGCTTTTGGACATATCGGTTATCTGGACAACGGTTCTTGCGGAAATGGAGCGGTCATCTCGTCCTGGCAACAGGACGCATCACTCTGTTGCTCCTGCTTTGGCTTCAACCGCATCCTGTCCTCTTCGTCGTCGCACTGTGTGTGGTGCTGCTCGGATCCCTTCATGTCCGGCACTGGTCACGGCGTGAGGACGGATTAACGGAGGATATCCTGTTGTCGACGAAACGACAGTCGAGTTTATCGGCGACCGTCCTTGAATTGAACGGTGCCTTACCGAAGCCGTCTCACCGAAAGCGTCCGTTCCTTCATCTGCGATTATTCAAGCAGACGCACCATCAACTTCCACTGATCACGTATCTGCGGGATCCGAGTAAGCGTCGCTTCTTGCTCCAGCTATTTGCTGCGATGAACTACGGTCTTCTCGTTTTACCATGGATCGGACGCGGACTCGTTTTCGCTTTCGTCCTGTTTGTTCTCTTTCAAGAACGGAAACAACATCATACATGGTTCCGCAGACAATCATTCTACCAGCACATTTCCAATTGATTGATTTCTGCTATACTTTTTCTATTACATTGGTTGGAGGGATGACTTCATGCGTACTCATTTATTCTTATTCGGAGGCGGTCCTCCTTTTACACCGAACTTACGAACACGATTTGCTACATTAACGAATGATGGACCGGTCGCGATTTTATACGTTCCGCGGACCGGTAAGGACTGGACGAGCTACGCCTCAATCTATACGAAGCCGTTAGAGGAAGATGGCATCTCGTCGTTCGTCCATCTGCCACTGTCTGACGCACCAACGGACGAACAACTTGCACAACTACAGCAGTGTCAGGGCATCATCATCTCCGGTGGCGAGACCGAATTGTATCAGCAATACTTGGTCGCTACACCGATCGGTGACATCATTCAGTCGCGTTTCGCAGATGGTGTTCCGGTCGCCGGCTTTTCAGCCGGTGCCCTCGTTTCGCCTGAACGGTGTGTGATTCCGGAGATCGACCAACGCGACAATCAACGTCTTCGTTTGCCTGGTCTTGCCTTACTGAAAGACGCGGTCATCTGTGTCCATTACGAGACGTGGGGCGAAGCTGCTCATCTCACGCAATCCTTTACGGAAGAAAGCACAGACCGTGCCTTCGGTCTTGCTGACGAGAGCGGGATCTATCTACGCGATCAGTACCTCGTCGAAACAGAAGGAACCGATCCTGTCGTATTGTCGCGGAGTCCCGTCAGATGACAGCGATCGTTCCTGCCGTCAAAGGCATCATCATTCACGAGCAACGTCTCCTGATCGTCCGCCGGGCTGCTGCTGACTTCGGTGGCGGGACATGGGAATGTCCGGGTGGCAAGATCGACTTCGGTGAATTGCCAGTCGACAGTCTCATTCGCGAGATTAAAGAAGAGACACAATTGACCGTTACGCCGAAGCATCTGCTCTATGCCTCGAGCTTCCTGACGCATCCCAATCGGCAAATCATTCTCTTGATGTACGTCTGCGCGACGAATCAAACAGACTTTCAATTATCGGCAGAACACGACGCCTATCTCTGGGCGGACGAAACAACGATCCGTCAGGTGATTGCGCCGAATATTCTCGCTGATTTTGAACGCCATGATGTATTTTCGTTACTGCATCACTAAACACAACTGCCCCGCCTGACCAATCGGTCGAGCGAGGCAGTTGTTATTTACAGCAAAGGGTCTCGATAACAGACGACACGATTTCGCCCGGTTTGTTTGGCTTCATACAATGCTAAATCCGCTTTCTGGACGGTCTCAAATACGGTTGATGCTTGATCGGAAGAGGCAGCACCCAGCGATAACGTGACATGAAACACGGGATGTTCCTTATAGACGAAGTGTTGATCAGCACAGGCAGAACGAATCCGCTCCCCCAGTCGTTCCGCTTGTCGGAGTGGTACGTCCGGCAACAGTAAGACAAACTCCTCACCACCGTACCGACCGACGACCCCTTGTTCCGGACTATACGATTGCAAGAGATGACTGAGTTGCCGTAAGACGACGTCGCCCCCTTCATGACCGTATGTATCGTTGATTGATTTAAAATGATCGAGATCGAGAATGAGGACGGAAAAGACCGTTCCGTTTTGAGCGTACTCGGCTAACGTCTCATCCAGTTTTCGGCGATTTCCCAGTTGCGTCAGCCCATCCGTTAAAGCCAGTTCTTGTTGCGTGTGCACGAATAAAAAGTGTTTCCGGAGTTCTTGTAAGAAACGATAGGTCACGTAACCACCAATCATGATGACGATGATATAGACGAGCGCAATCTCTAAAAACCGCTCGAACGTGTTCGTCAATAAATAGAGCGCCGGTAAGCTGTATGCGATACCTGTTCCAAGCAACACGAGATAATCCTTCATTCGCTGAGCAGCAAATCGGCGATAAATCGTCGCTGTCACGAGTAACGCGACACAGATCAAGGTCGTCAGGATCAGCCCCTCGTATTCGCCAGCCGGTGTCACCGCAAATCGGGCACCGATGATGAACAGCATCGTGATGCTACCGCTGACTAACCCTCCGTAAAAGTACGCCGTAACAAGTGCAACGAGACGCAAATCAATCTTTGCGACGTCATAGGAGATACTGTTGAAAATCAACAGCGCACCAATCAAACCCGCGATACAACCGATTGCGAGTCGGACTTGTAAGGAGGAGTTGGGTGAGATCCGCTCGATTCGTCGTAGCGGTAAAAACGCGAACAGCAATGTCGCAATCAATAGGGAAAAGTTCAACAACAATGAATTGAGCAACGTAAGCACGACGACATCCTCCTCATTCCATTTCAGATGTTTACTCTATTCCCGTCAGATTACACATTCCCCTCTTTTTCCAAGGTTTTCAAACAAGAAGAGAGGGAATCAAACAAATATGTCTATCGTCTACATCATTAAGGGGGAATCTTTCATGGATCGTCAAGCTGAAAAACGAAAAAGTAAGATGCCGTTCTTCATCATTCTCGTCATCGCCATCTTCGTCATCGTTGCTGCTGCGTTGATCATTTACGTCACATCTGAACCAAAAGAAGAGACACAAGCACTTATGACACATCTTGCGACTGTCCTACCAATTTACGTGAATTAGATTCACAAGACCTTTACACAAGCCGTACAACACCTTCATACATGTTGCTTCATCTCCTTCCGATAGGTACACGGGAGGAGATGTTTTTTATGCTTATGAAAAAACGATTACTGGCACAACAATTAAATGGATGGTTGATTCCGATCGTCGCCATCGGACTGATCGTGATCAGCGGTCTAAGCGTCTACGCTTCCTATCAACAATCCGTCGCAGCAACCGAGGAACGGCTGATGCGTGAGTTAACGATGTTCGACGCGAACGTCCGGGCAACGTTTCTGGCGTATCCGGAGGACGCGAAAGACCGCTCGCGTGCCATCAAACGATTGCAACAGCAACAGCGAACCGACTTATCACGTGACGACTACACGGTTCGCTTCCAAAGCCTGAACACGAGTGAGGCGTTCCGACCGTTGACACTCGAACCGACAAAACGGAAACAACTATTACACCACTTAAAAACAGCCCGTACATATGCTTTTTCGAATCAAGATCAGTTTCTTGTCGCGATGACGATTCCGGAACTCGATGACGTCATCTTACTGACGACCGACCGTGATAAATTAATCGCACCGGCGCGAGATTTAGCTTGGACACTCGTCTGGGTCAGCGTGATCACGCTTGTCAGCATCAGCCTCTTGATCCGCTGGCGGATTCAACGCCAACTGGCACCGTTATCGAAACTCGCCTTACAGATTGAAGAAGCGCATGCGAAGCGATCGTATCGTCCATTAACGCTCAAGACGACAACTTTTGAGTTACAACAGCTCACGTTTCAATACAATCAATTGATGCAACAGATTAATGACTTAACGACTGAGATGCAACAAGCAAGTCAGGAACTTGAGTCCGTCCAGCCCCACTTTTCCTCGCGCTTATCGGCGATGGATCAATCGGTCCAAGCCGTCGATGAAGTCGCCGGTTCTTTACTTGCGCAATCGACGCAGATGGATCAGACGATCGTCGCCTCGACACGTTTGACTGCCCAAGGACACGATGCGTTAAGCGAAATGCAAACGACACTTCTGAACAGTCAACATGCCGTAACCCGTTTTCAACAGACTGTTCAGACGAATCACACGACACTTGAGACCTTACAAGAGGAAAGCCAGTTGCTGAAGGAACAATCCACGACGACAGAGCAGATTTTGCAACAGACCTCACATCTACAGCAACAGATGGAAACCTCGATTTCGCACATCCAGCGCGTTGCTGAAGAGACGCGCCGCTTGTCGCTGAACGCGTTAATTGAGGCAACCCGTGCTGGAGAAGCTGGTCGCGGCTTCACGGTCGTCGCTAAAGAGGTCGAAAAACTAGCAATCGATATTAGGACGAGTACGGACCATATCCGGCAGGTCAATCAGACCTGGACGGCGGGACTCGATCAAGTCGAACAAGCGCTCTCGCAGATGACGGAACGGTTTCTCTCGACGTCACAACAGCTCGAGACGGCAACGGAGCATTTGCAACAAATGCTGACCGAAGCGACGACGATCGAGACGACACTGGGTACTGTCGAACAGCAGCGTCAAATCGTCGCAGACGTCCAGTTAAACATGCAGGAACATCTACAGTCGGTTCAGCAGTTGATGTCAGAACTCTCGTCTTACAGCCAAGTGCTCGGAGAACAGATGCAACACCACGTCATTCAGCAAACAGAATTGAAGACACATAGTGCTGTACTCGAGTCGCGGATCAGTTCGTTGCAACAAACTATAAAAAATTAATTTTTTACATTTTTCCTAGTATTAATCTTTAAATTACAATATTTACTTATCATTTAATATGAAATAAAATGTTTTTTGGTAGGTAATTTTATATTTAAGGGGTTAATGAATCAATGGAAGAAAAGAAAAAGAAAAAAGGCGGCTGTTGTGGCTGTGGTTGTCTCATCTTCATTATTTTAATTTTCTTAGGCGCTTGTGGCGCTATTTTTGGAGAAGATGACTCTGACGATAAAGACAATAATACAAAGAGTCATCAATCTACTAAAGACTTGGACTCTGATGATCATAAAAATAACACTGAAGAAAAAAATGATGCTAAAGCTAAGGAAGAAGCTGATGCTAAAGCCAAGGCAGAAGCTGACGCTAAAGCTAAAGCAGAAGCTGACGCTAAAGCTAAGGCAGAAGCTGACGCTAAAGCCAAGGCAGAAGCTGACGCTAAAGCCAAGGCAGAAGCTGACGCTAAAGCTAAGGCAGAAGCTGACGCTAAAGCCAAGGCAGAAGCTGACACTAAAGCTAAGACTTGCTTAAATATTCGGGGTAATATCTCTAGTTCAGGTGAGAAAATATATCACCTTCCTAATCAAAGGTTTTATAGTAAAACGGACCCTGAACAAGTTTTTTGTACAGAAGGTGCAGCTGTAAGTGCTGGATATCGCAAATCAAAAATCTAACTAAAAGTACCGGATATCTCATTTGATATCCGGTACTTTTAGTTAGCTAATAAATTTCGCTTCCTTCTTATCGATGATGTTGCGAATCCGGTTCTCCGTCACCTGATACTGCTCTGCCAATTGACGGGTTGTTTTCCCTTTTTCGTACTGCGCGCGAATCGTTCGAATCTGAAAAGGTGACAGCGTCACATGTTGACCTAACAAGAGATCAAACTCACCAAGTAGTTCAGTATACTGCTGATCGATCGAAGGCAGAACCTCTAAGTTCGACAACTGATCGTCAGCTCGTTTGCCGTTGCGCCAGACGAGTCGCGCTTCCGTGACATCCGCCGTCAGAAAAGCTTGTGCGACGAGTAGACCGACCTGCACCCGCTCTCCTCGACCACGTTGGTAGAGCGTGACTTTCCGGTATCCTTCCCGATTGAGCCGTGGACGGAGCAAGACACCTTTTCGTCGTTGCTGGACACCGCGACACGTCACGATCGTCCGGTCGAGCGACCTTACGCGACCAAGTGATGAGACTTCATATATACCTACATAGCCGATGACGGCTTTCCATTGTTCTTGCATGGTTGTCCTCCTTCAGACAAGGACACGACGGGACTTCATATTTGAATTATACCAAATTACGAACAAACGTTCTAGTTATGTCACTCGTCGGAATATGCTATTCTTAGCAGAAAAAGGAAATGAGGTTCATCTATGAAATTTGTCTTGTTACTTGGTCCCCAAGCAGTCGGAAAGATGACGATCGGTCAGGAAATCGAACGGTTGACGGAGATGAAAGTTTTCCATAACCACCAGACAATCGATCTGTTATTGCCTTATTTTGATTTCTCTGAACCCGCACACCATCGCTTAAAGGATACGATCCGGCGCGAGATGTTCAAGGAAATGGCGAACAGCTCGCTTGAAGGCGTCTTATTTACCTTCCTCTGTCTATTCGGCGTCGAAGGCGGTGGTCTTGAGTTCATCGAAGAGACAGTCGAGTTATTCGAACAAGCAGGTGCTGACGTCTACATCGTTGAACTCGATGCGCCGGTCGCAACTCGTCTGCACCGAAACACGACTGAAAACCGATTGACGCACAAAGTAACGAAGCGCGACCTCGCTGCTTCTGAACAAGACTTACGTGAGACGGCAGACGGATACCGGACACGTTCGCTGCCGGGCGAACTACCGGACGTCAACTATCTCTTCCTCGATACGGAACAGTTAAGTGCACGTGAAAGTGCGGAAGCGATTTGTGCGCACTTTAACTGGTTAAAAGCAACCGTTTAAGCACAAACAAACCCCGTCCTGCTCAGCAGGCGGGGCTTTAATGATGCAGTTCGCGTTCATATCGATTCGCCTGCAACTGGAATCCGTTCCGATGCCAGACCGCCGCACTGCCCGCTTCACTGTAGACACGCGTCAATAATAACGTCCGCGAGAGATACGACAAAATCGACGTCAACGCTTCTGTGATGTATCCGTGCTGATCATCCTCATCAGTCGTCGTATAACGTAAGGTTCCGGTGGGTGCAGTCCATGTGAAGCTAATCGTTCCGACGATCGCTTTTTCACGTAACGCATGCAACGTCCACTTGCAACCTGATTCTTCATCCGTTGCTTCAACAAACAGGCGTGACGTCGTAAAATCCGGATGTCGTCCTTGCATTTAGATCTCCTCCTCGACCTCAAACGGTGCTGTTGCGTAAGCTTCCCCGTTAATCAAAATCGTCAATGTATGTGTTCCAGGATAATGGACACGCGTCGTCATGTTCCGAAACGATTGGCGTCGTTCGACTTGTAAGACACCTTTAACTTCCCGCTCCCGCAGTTGAAACACCTTCCGACTCGTTCCACGTTGTTTGACGTAATCGATTGCGTATTCAAGACGCAGACGTTGTTCAACGGAACTATGCACTTGAAACGAAAACTGTAACTCCTGACCAATCGTCACCGGTGAGACGACCAAGTCCGTAAGCGTGACCTCGCCTTGCGTAACGTGTCCGAATAATTGCAACACTTCTGGGTTTCCGCGCTTCAGTAACGTCCGGGAGGCGTGGCGCAAAATCCAGTCCGTGTTCGGATCTGTTCCTAAGTGACGTTCAATTCGTTCGATCAAGTATTCCGGATGCGTTTTTGAAATATCATTCAAGTGATTGGCGACACTTTTTCGGACGTAAAGTGACGGATCCTGTAATAAGGCGTCAAGAATCGGTAACGCCGGACGCGGATCAGCAATCAGACGCGGGATCGCTTGTCCCCATGGTAAACGCGGTCGTGTCCCTTCAGACGCTAAGCGCCGGACATGTTCATCGTCTGATGTGGTCCATTTGAATGCCTGCTCAAGATAGAGTTCCTGATCAGCAAGTAGAAAACGGCGAACGGCGAACTCTGACGTCGAATGCGGCGTCAACTTGGCGAGTGTCGCTAACGCAAGCGTCCAGTCGGCGAGTGTTGCCGTCCGTTCGACATACTCCGGAAAGACGATTCGCGGTAGACCGGTAAACTGCGGTGCGAGTCGTTCCAGTTCCGCAATCGAGTCCGGAAACGGTGACAAAATCGTCTCCAGTGTCTCCGCCACACGGCGGACGCGCTGTTTAAACGCGAGTTCATTCCAGTCTCCCTGTTCGACTCGTATTCGAAAATCTGGTACGTCGACCGCTTCTCCTAAGCGGTCGAGCCAACTCGGTGAAAACACATCTTTAATCAAACTCATCCTTCATCCAGTCCCCTCTGTGTGCGCTCTAGTTTGAGCAATGTTTCCTTGCGTGCGAGTCCACCCGCGTATCCACCTAAATCCCCATTCGTCCGAATGACCCGATGGCACGGGATGACGATTGCCAGTTGGTTCGCTCCATTCGCTCGTGCGACGGCACGAACAGCGGTCGGTTGACCGATCCGGATCGCCAGCTCTTGGTACGAGATCGTCTCTCCACTCGGAATCCGCTCGAGTTCTTCCCAGACGCGGCGTTGAAATGGTGTTCCGTACCGCATCAGTGGCGTCTGAAACGATACCTGCTCTCCTTTGAAGTAACGACGGAGCTCCGCTTCGATCTGTCCAAAGACCGGTGACTCCCCGGGAACGATGACAGCGCGTGCTTTCTTACGCAATTGTTCGATTTCCCGTTCCAGTCCGCGTCGGTCGACGAACTCAAGCAGATGTAAGAGTTGATCGTCGGCAATCGCCAGCATCGAGCCGAGTGGCGTGTCGAGCCATTTGGCGCGTAAGACCTGCCCGTCAAAGCGCGACGGTGCCTGTCCGAGAATCCGTGCTGACGCCTCACGAAAACCACTACTGGATTCATAACCTCCTACTAACTGTCCTTCGATGACCGGCTTACCGGTCCGGATCTCCTTCATCGCCAGACCCATCCGCCGTGCCCGGGCATACGCGACGAACGTCATCCCGAAGCGTTTCTTGAACTGGCGGCGTGCCGTTGATTCATCCAGACCAAGTGCTCGGAAATCGGCTTCCTTGAATCGTTTGTCCGGTTCTGCCTCGACCGCTTCGATCAAGCGCTGAATCGTACCATGATCGCCGGGATAAGCGAGCGGATGACAACGACGGCACGGTCGATAAGAGGCAAGTAATGCTTCTTGCGCCGTCTCAAAAAACTCACAGTTCTCCGCTTTCGGTTTTCGTGCCGGACACGTCGGACGGCAAAAGATGCCGGTCGTCTTGACGCCGACAAAAAACGTTCCTTCGTACGTCGCGTCTCGGCGAACGAGCGCTTCATAATACGTGTGATGTTCCATCGCCTTCCCCTCCTTTGTCTTTAGTATACCGGCTTGTCCGGTCACGATGTCGCCGAAAATCAGGCATCGATATGTTTAAGATTCACTTAAGAAACATCGTCCTGTTTTCGAAAGGGACGACGTGCATACTACATGATATACTCAACGGAAAGTAGGGTTTTTATGTTTGATTTTTTAAAAGAAGCACTTCACGCACCACTCCGTGTCGGAGCCGTCGCACCAAGCAGTCCACGTCTGGCCGAGATGATGGCACGACGCGCCGTCGCCGATCGTCCGCGTCAGATTCTTGAAGTCGGAGCGGGTGACGGTGCGATTACCAAAGCCTTACTGGCAGCTCGTTCACCAGAAACACATCTCTTGATTTGTGAACGGAGCGAAACGTTCCGCCCCGCACTCGAACAATTACTGACTCAGGAAACGAATGTCACTCTCTTCATTGGTGACGTTCAAGGATTATCCGATTCATGGAGCGGACAGATCGACATCATCGTCAGTGGTCTCCCGTTCGCCTCGTTCCCGGCAGCGTTGCGGCATGACTTATTGGCACAATTCCAAACGTTACTACGACCAGGCGGTCACTTCATCGCCTTTCAATACACCCGGTTCCAGTTCAAGATGTTCCGAGATTATTTTCAAGAACACAGCTATTCGCACACGCTCTACAATCTTCCCCCGGCTTACGTCTTCGAGGGGGTGCAACAGGAGGAAATGAATCATGCCTACGCTCTTGATCGTTGATGACGAAGTCGACATCCGTCAATTGCTTCGACTCTATTTAACAAATGAAGGTTACGAGATCATCGAAGCCGAAAACGGTGAGGAGGCGTTAACGATCCTTGCTTCGCGTCCGATTGATGCGATGTTACTCGACGTGATGATGCCCGTTCGCGATGGCTTCTCGACTGTTCAAGCAGCGCGCGCTGCCGGTCACACGTTACCCGTCTTGATGCTGACGGCGAAACGCGAAGACATGGATAAAATTCAAGGGCTGACCTTCGGGGCGGACGATTACATCGGTAAACCGTTCAATCCGCTTGAAGTCGTCGCCCGCGTCAAGGCACTGCTGCGACGTGTCAGCCAGTATCATGTCCCAACTACGGCTTCAGCAGTCCAGGTGGGACCATTCACGCTCAAAGAAGACGAACGCGTCATCTTTAAGTATGATGTTCCGCTTGCCCTGACCCGCCGTGAATTTGATTGCCTGGCGCTCTTCTTGAATCATCCGCGTCGTGTTTTTTCGGCTGACGACCTGTATGAGCGGGTTTGGCAGGAGGAAGCACTTGGTTCCGCATCGAACGCTGTCATGGTCTTGATCCATAAGCTCCGTGACAAGATCGAGGACGTTCCGAAAGAACCACGCTACCTCCAGACGGTCTGGGGCGTCGGTTATAAGGTCGAACCATGAGACGGATCAAATTGACGGTCTGGATGCTTGTTTTACTTCTGCTCGCTGCATTTTTGAGTACGGCACTTGCCTGGTTGCTGGCGAGTCAATTGCCGCTTGGTGGAAAAACGGTTCCCCGTTACTACTACACGACGGAAGAAGACACGGTGAGCGCTGTTAAAGAGGACATTACACGTTATCAAAATGGACAAATACCGACCGGGCCCTATGATTGGGCAGTATACGATGCCAATGGTCGTCTGGTCAGCGCTTCCGACAAGTATCCAAAAGACTTAACACCGAGCCGACTGCTTGCTGAGCAAACACCAACCGAGCGGGAGCCATCAGACACAGGAAAGGTTAGGACATTGCACCATATCGAAGCGATCAATCTTGGAACCCGTGAGCCTGGCTATTTTTTGACTGTTCAGTCCGATAAACCAACACTCAATGAATATCAAGTCGGTAATTCGAACGCCTTCTTCATCTTACAAGTCGTCTTGTTCATCGTCTTTCTACTGCTTTTAACACGTTGGATCGCTGGTTTGTTCCGCGAACTCGAGCGACGGCTTGAGCGGTTGACGGTCGAACCAGCGCCAACAGAACCGTTACCTCCCGTCAAAGGACCGAAGGAATTCAAGTTGTTCGCCCAATCGATCGAACGAATCGAACAGGAACTCCGCACCTTACGCGTACGCGACCAGGAGCGGTTCGTCGAGCAGTTGCGATTGATCACGAGTCTGTCGCACGACCTACGGACTCCATTGACCTCAATCCAAGGCTTCATTCAGTGGCTAACCGAAAAACACGAGACGTTATCCGCGACGGAACGGACGGAGCTTCTAGCGATCGTCACCCGACAGTCGGAAACTCTCGCTTCCCGGATCGACGAATTGTTCACGCTCGCTAAATTATCGAACACCGATTATCCAGTCGAACGGACATCGCTTGATCTCGTCACACTGACGGAACAAGTCCTGGAACTGTTTCCCGGCATCGATGGCGTCATCGATGGTCCACCTCACGTGGCATTGTTCGCCGATCCGATGCTCTTACGACGCTTGCTTGAGAATTTGATTCGCAATGCGACGCTTCACGGAACTGGTGACCTTCGGATTTCGATCAACGATGAAGCAGAAGACATTCAGCTGATCTGCTCAAATGCGATTGAAACGACCTATACGCTAGAGGAACTAAACACGTGGCTGACGCCATTCGGGACGTCGGATGCTTCTCGCTCGTCTGGTGGCTCCGGCATCGGTTTGTCAATCGTTCAGCAAATCATGGCGCGTCATGAGGGGAGCGTCGCGTTGACTTCAAAAGACAACCGCTTCATCGTGACCTGTCGTTTTCCACATGCTTCTTAAGATTGCACCCGATGTTCGCATCGGGTGCTTTTTTAGTCAGGTTGTTACTTCTTAGACACTTCTTTGAAATTGGAATTCGATACACTAAAGACTGTTAGAAATTAGTTGTCGTTTTAAAGGAGTTGTTCGTGTTTTATGAAATCCTCGTCTCGTTCGATTACATATATGCCAGGGCTTGATGGCTTACGTGCCTTTGCTGTTCTATCTGTCATTCTCTACCATCTGTCTGTTTCATTCTTCTCCGGTGGTTTCCTCGGTGTTGATCTCTTTTTCGTCCTATCCGGTTACCTGATTACTGGTCTCTTGTTACGCGAGTGGCAAACGACCGGACGCCTCGATTTGAAACGGTTTTGGATTCATCGCTTCCGTCGCCTATTCCCAGCCCTATTCGTCATGCTGTTACTCGTTCTCGGGTACGTAACCGTCTTTGAACGCGAGCTGTTGCACACGGTTCGCCAAGATAGTGCCTTTGCGCTCATTTACGGGACGAACTGGTGGTATATCTTCCATGACGTCTCGTATTTCGAGTCGTTCGGTAAACCGTCACCAATCCAAAATCTTTGGTCGCTCGCAATCGAGGAGCAGTTCTATCTGTTATTCCCGATCTTACTCTGGTTCGGAATGAAAAATCGCCGCTTATTTTTGCAATTGATCGGCGTTGCGATCGGCGCATCCGTGCTCGCGATGGCGATTCAGTTCACACCCGGTGAAGATCCAAGTCGTGTCTACTACGGCACGGATACTCGGTTATTCGCCTTGTTGATCGGCAGTCTGCTCGCTTTCGCGTGGCAGCCGACCCGCTTTAAGCTCGATATCCCAAAACGTGGTGTCCGGTTACTGAATCAAACAGGTGCCGTTACTTTACCGCTCTTACTCATGCTGATGATCGTCACAAGTGAGTTCGGAAGCTTCTTATACCGGGGTGGCTTTTTCCTTGTCTCCGTCCTTGCTGCACTATTGATTGCTACGATTGCCCACCCGGCGTCGATCTGGAGTCGATGGTTTGCGCATCCAATACTTGTTGCGATTGGCAAAAGATCGTACGGTTTATATCTCTGGCATTTTCCCGTCATCACGTTGATGACACCGGTCGAGCAGATTGGAACGTTCTCGTTGCTTCGGACCGTATTGATCGTCGTCGTGCTGGTTGCGTTAACCGAAGCATCGTATCGCTTCATCGAACGTCCGATCCGTCAACACGGACTGTCCGGTTACTTAAAACATCTATCGTTACATCCGCGGCAGTTACGTCAGTTTTCAACGATGCAGTGGACGAGTGTTGCCGTGTTGACGATTCTTATCGTCAGCTTCATCGGTAACTTATCGATTCTTGCTGTCTCCGATACGCCGAAGCCAGAACCTGCTTTCGAGAAGATAGCGGCGCCAAAAGAAAAACCGAAACCGGTCCTCAAACCGACGACACCGAAAGCAACACCCGATCAGCGAAAAATCTGTCGACCGACGCTTGCGATCGGAGACTCGGTGTTACTCGGTGTTGAAGACTATCTCGGCAGTACACTCAAGCAACTGACAATTGATGCAAAACTCGGTCGTCAGCTTCGAGAAGCGATTCCGCTGAGTGAGCAGTATGCGGCGTACAATCAGCACGGACGCCAAGTCATTCTCCACCTCGGAACGAACGGTAGCTTCCGGAAGGATCAATTGAATAGTTTGCTCGATCAATTCGCAAATGCCGATCACGTCTATCTGGTCACTGCACGCGTCCCGCGTCCGTGGGAAGCAGAAGTCAATCAGATGTTACGGGAGGCATCGAAGCGGAAGCGTGTCGAACTGATCGACTGGCATGCCGTTGCCGTCAAACATCCATCTTACTTCGAAGCAGATGGTGTCCATTTGAATATCAAGGGAGCACGTGCCTATTCGAAGATTCTTGCGAAAGCGACGAATTGTGCTGTTTCAACGAAATAAGACCACGTCAAACAAGGTAGCGGAACGATCCGCTACCTTGTTTTTTTGTACTCACCCTGTCGCTAGCAGCCCAAGATAAATCAAACTGACGCTGAATAAACTCAGCAAGACACCCACTGCATGGCGACGATATCCGAGTAAAAGCAATGGTAGCGTGGCGATGCCAATCATCAAGACCCACCCCTCCCCTGCTGGACCACTGACCGGCAGTTGCCCTAGCGTCGGTTGTTCCAGACGACTGAGTGAAGCGCTCGCCATGAACAGCAATACTAAAATGATACTCTCCATCCGGAGTAGTGGACGCGGATCGTACGTTGAGTCGAAACGCAACCGACGCCTTACGAGCGTTCCATTACAGAAGGCGTAGAACAAAAGTGGTAGCAGCAAGAGGTGCTTCAGCAACAACGCTTGACCGTATGGCACACCCCAGAGATTCGTATAGCGTTCAAGTGGAATCGCCAGTTGCATCAGTAACAGACCCGACAGGATGACACCCGTAAAGGCGATCCGGGCAAACGGACTGAACCAACTTAAAAAGGCAGACCAATGAGCGGTCGAGCGGGCACCGATGGCTATCCAAAACACGACACCGATCCATGCTGTCACACATAAGAAGTGACTAAATTGAAGCGTCCACCCGAGCGCACCGTATTTGGCCGCCGCATGACTTGTTCCTGCGATACCAATCCATAACGGGATCGTCAAGAGTGCGAGCAGGATGGACCGTCGCTTTTGCCATGCGAATACGATCAACAGGAGTAAAGCAGAGAAGTAAACGACAAGAAACATCCGACCGATATGCAACTCCAGTAACCCCGTTCGTAGAGCTTCTGTCATCGTTTGCGTCGAAAGTAGAAAACGAACGGCACCAAAGACCGGGATGCTCGTTCCAAGAACGAGCATCCCGAGTCCCGCTACCGCCCACGACGTACCGTCCATTAATGGCGGTTTCCGTTTCCTTGGGATGAAGCATAATACCAAATAGCCCATCCAAAGCGCTCCACCCATGTAGACGAGTAGTTCTCCTAGAAACGCACTCATGTCGTGCGAC
>Ga0308160_10001629_pt1 | contig 30405 bp, 47 predicted proteins | sample PhyFR1_FD_201036 | JGI IMG/M metagenome (GOLD analysis project Ga0308160, IMG submission 201036) | Phyllosphere microbial communities from UC Gill Tract Community Farm, Albany, California, United States - DLSLF.R1 | ecosystem: Host-associated > Plants > Phyllosphere > Unclassified | place: USA... | reverse complement strand
CCTAAGACATTTTCCTGTCTCTGGTATAATTGTTGACTAGTCGGGGCGTAGCGCAGCCTGGTAGCGTACGTGCATGGGGTGCACGGGGTCGGAGGTTCGAATCCTCTCGCCCCGACCAAAAGAATCAAGGACTTAGGTCAATCTTCGGATTGGCCTTTTTCTTTTCCCGATCAGTTACCCCTACATTTACCCCTACAGTTTTTACCCCTACAGATTTACCCCTACGCGGCCGATGGCGCCGCGCCACTCGCTGCGGCATCGATCCGGTCCTTCTGCCATGCGGCGATCTTGTCGGCCTCCCAGGCGACCGCGCGCGCCCCGATGCGGATGGGAGCGGGAAACTTGCCCTCGCCGATGTCCCGGTAGATCGCGGTGCGCGACTTGCCTACCATTTCGATGACGGCCGGCAGGCGCAGGAATTTTTTCGGTGCGTTCATTTGTTAGTCCCTACACATTTCGTTTTTCGTTGGCGCTTCTCGGCCCGCGCCGCCATAGCCATGTCGACCGCGGCGTCCAGATCGTCCCCGTCGAGAAGGGTGGAGACGCGTCCGGCTTCGTCCAGGCTGGCCACCATAGGCGCGGCGACGCCGGCCATGCCGTCGGCTTTGTCCCGCAGCCAGCGGTAGCGCGCGGCGTCGTGCTGCAGGTCGAGCAGCGCCTGGGTGTTGAACTGCCTGCCGCCCACCACGATCAGCTTGCCTGCGTCGCCCTGGGCCTTGGTGCTGGTGCTGATCACTCCATCGTCCGCCCAGACCAGCTCGCCGGTCTCCAGGTTGAAGCCGGATGCGCCGCCGCGCGCGTCGCGGACCTCGGTGGCCGTGCCAGCGATCCGGGCAGCGCGAAGCCAGGTGCCGAGGTTAATCAAGCACTCGTCGATACGGTCATACGGAACCTGCTGGAAGTCCAGCAGCGATTTCAAACGATATACCGGCGTGGTGCTGGCGCTGGCCTGCATTGTTGCGTGGGTGCTCATTTCGTAAAGTTCTCCAGTACAGTCAGGACGATCCCGGCCAGGCGGTCGAGCGCGAAGCCGGCCAGCAGGATGAGGGCGACGAACCCGGCCTCGGCGGCCGGCTTGCTGCGCGCCAGGCGAACGAGCGCCGGCGCAGTGGTGCGATAGGTGGTGTACTTGGTCATGCTGGCTCCCTCGTGGTCAAGGCCATTGCTGGGGGATTGATCACATCGTCTTCGGCGAGATCGTCGATCATTTCCCACATGGCGCGGGCAACACCTCGGTCCATCGCTCTCATGTTCTTGATCAGCTGTCGTTCCAAGGGATTCGCATACATGACTCTGAACCCAGGAATTGAGTAGACCATCGACAGCATGGCTTCGATAATTCCCTGGCTCTGCTCCGCAAACTCTTCGATGCGGGACAGTGCTGCCTCAAACGACAGGCAGAAGATCTGGCTCGGCGCCTTTACGTGAACAATCACAGAGTGAGAGCCAGCCACAATACCCAGGCACTCCAGTATTTGAGTACGGCTCGGCGCGCTGGCACCTCCGAAGTAGCTGCGTTGAGGATTGCCATTGCTCATGCTTGAGGTCCTTTACTGGACTGTGCGCGGGCCGACGCCAGCCCTTGTTGGATGATCTCGACCACCTTCTGGCTTCCGACGCGGCCGACCAGGGCATCGAAGACTGGGATCAGGCGGGTAGCGTGGGCACGGGCTGCCAGCATCGTCTCCAGGATGTCGGCCTGTTCGAACTTGGCCGCGCGCGCCGCCGCCATGACCTGCTCGATGACCCGGGCCGCTCGGGCTTTGCCGTCAGCGCCAGCGTCAGGACTGTGGATTGCATCTGCCACCACCACCAGCGTGGCCGCGAGCGACAGCAGGTACTCGCCTCCGCGCTTTGTGAAATGGGCCTTCATGTGCGGCTCCCTTGCTCTGGCTGGTCGGCATCGTTCATGGATTCGAATCGCTGGTCGATCCGGTCGCGCAACAGGTGCATCAAGGCGATCACCATGCGCATCAGCGTGCCGGTGTGGTACTTGCTGAGCAGCGGCGCATCGTCGTGCTCGGCATCCAGCTCCGCGCGCTCGACCATTTCCAGCGTGATGGCCGCGCCGGCAGCGATGTCGCGAGCGTCGGACAGCAGCTCGTAGTTCTCGCCTCGTTGCTGCGGCGGCACCCACGAGAACGCCTCGAACAAGGCTTGTTGAGTGGGGCCGGGGATTTGATCTTTGGCGCTCATGCTGCACCTGCCGTTTCTTCCTGGCCCAGGTCGAAATGCTTCGCCAGGCCGGCCATCAGCTCGGCCTGATCAGCGGCGCTGAACTGGTCGAAGCGCCACAGCACTTCTTCCAGCATCATTCCGCAGCGGCCGGCATGCGAGCGCACGGCGATGCCGGTGAACCAGGTAACGCCCAGGCTATGGTTCAGCAGGACGAGAGGGCCCTCGTGGCGCCAGTCATTCCTGCTTTCGCCAAGCTCGGCCATGTCCGCACCTAGCAGCGCATGGGCGCCCAGGCCCAAGTACATCGCGGCATCATTCAGGAGGCCGACCTGGTCAAGCCCGTGTCTGAAGGATTCAATGTGACGAAGTGCCCATTCGACGGAGTGGGTGAGGAACCGGGCGCCGCTGGCGTCGGCGAAGTTAATCCATGGCTCTGCAGTGTCGGTCAGGCCGAGGTCGCCACCGAGGTAGCGCAGCGGCAGCGGCAGCACCATGCCGTCGACAATCAGTGTCGGCAGCGCAGATGTTGTATTGTTTTCACACGGCAAATTATTGCTTGTGCTCGACATTTCCTTTTTGATACTATTAGCGTGCACCATTTCCCACCCCAGAAATTTAGGTTGTACGAGGCCATCCAGTGTTCGAGCACCGGGTGGCTTTTTCTTTTGGAGCGCCTGAGCGCGTTGAGACCGAAGCGGCAGAGTTATCGTGCGGCTCTTGATCTGGCTCAAATATACATCAACGAATAATTTTAGCCAATACGTCGATGAATTTATTTTCGCGTATGAATTGCGCAACAGTGGATGACAGCGTTATACGCCTCTGTATAATGCTCGCATGACTACTATTTCTGAGCGCGTTCTTGAGGCCATGAAAGACGCCGGCTTCCCATCGCAGACTGCTCTATCCAGGGTGTCAGGTGTCCCTCAGCCGACTATTAACAGGATCATCAATAAGGTTGCAGGCACGCCCGAGGTATCAACGTTGCAAAAGTTGGCAACGGCGTGCGACGTTAACCTTCAATGGCTGCTAGACGGAACTGGGCCCAAGTTTGTCCGCGAGCAGAATATGTACCTTCATGGGGATATCGTCGGCGCCAAGCCGATCGCGGATCCTTCAGACCCTGGCTTTGTCCACATTCGGAAAGTTACCCTTCGGCTCTCCGCTGGCATTATGGGATTCCGGACGGAAGAGGGCGATGACGATGGCGAAACAATCTCGCTTAATTCGAGCTGGCTAGAGAAGCGCGGTTTCAAAAGAGAATACCTGATCGCGACCGACATCAAAGGCCAGAGCATGGAGCCTACTCTTTTCGATGGCGACACCATCGTGATTAACACAGCAGACAAAACGGCCGTGGATGGTGCGGTATTTGCAATCAACTACGAGGGTGAAGCTGTCGTCAAGCGGATGAGCCGCGATGCTGGCGAGTGGTGGCTTACCTCGGACAATATGGATCAGCGGCGTTTTCCGCGGAAGCTCTGTCGAAATATGGAGTGCATCATCGTTGGTCGCGTTGTCCGAAAACTGAGCGAGCAAATTTGAACCGGGTTGCTGAAGTCTGCATACAGGCTATTCCTGAATACGAATACCTCGGCCCGGACCAACGCCTCTTGCTGGTGCTGGTCAACTTGGAGGAACTGGCGCCGGAACGCGGAGACGTAATTCTCGCGCGAGCACAGCGTCACTTCCCGACACTGCCGCCGATGTTAGTTGCCCTGGCCAATAACGGCTTCAAGGCATACGCCCACTTTCATACTCATAAATTTCTCGCACTGGTTCAGATGCTCCAGCCCAGCTGGATCGAGGTCGACCTTTATTCTGAGCCAGTCGACGAAACCGAGCTGCCGTTCTAGCTGCTCAAAATAATTATCCATGAACGTATTGCGCTGGTATTCATCAGCGTATAGAATGGGTTCATGGACGACATCTCTACTCTTCTGCGGGAAATCAAGGTCGCCACGTCCTTGACAGAGACCCAGCTCGCTGTCGAACTGGGTACCACTCAGCCTACCGTCAATCGCATCCTGAACGGTCAGCCCGGCTGCAAGCTCGTTACCTATCACGCAATCGTCGCGATGCACAAAGCGAAGTGCGTGCCTGCTGACTGCCTCCCGATCCCCGCAATGCCGCCCCCGCAAGAACCAGTCTTGGCCGTCACCGGCTAAGCCCTTCACCATCCCAAAGCAAATTCAGCGCTGAAGTCCTGCTTCAGCGATAGGGCCTTTTTACGCCCAAATTTCGGAGAGCAGCATGAAAAGCCTCATCAAACGCACCCTCATCCAACTGTACTGCCGCGACCTGATTGCCGGCACCACCGTCATCCGCGCGTTTAAGCGCTTCAACCTGTGGAGTGCATAAGGTGATCGAGCAAGCCCTGCAGAATCCGCTGGCGCTGGAACTCCATCCGCTGTGCACATTGTTCCCGCGCCTGGCCGGCGCCGAGTTCGAGGCGCTGAAAGCCGACATCGTTGCGCATGGCCTGCGCGAGCCGATCGTCGTGCACGCGGGGTTCATCCTGGACGGTGGCAACCGCTACCGCGCATGCGTTGAGGCCGGTGTCGAACCAATATTGAAGGAGTTTGCTGCCGCAGACCCGGTAGCGTTCGTGCTGTCGGCCAACCTGCACCGGCGCCATCTTACGCCAGGCCAGCAGGCTGTGATCGTCTCCAACGCGCAAGACTGGTCACACGCTCACACCGCTGGTGGCGACCGCAAGACCGATCAAAGTGCAACGTTGCACCTTGATTCTGTTGCTGATCGCGCAGCCCAATCCGGCGCCAGCGTTCGCACCCAAAAGATGGCTGACAAACTCGCGCGTCAGTCGCCGGAGCTTGCAAAACAGGTCGGCCATGGTGAGATCAGCCTCCCAAAGGCACTTGAGCAACTTGCTCCACGCGCACCGGCGGCACCAGCCGTACCAGACGCACCGCCACTCGAAGCCGTACCGCCACCGCTGGCAGGTGCTGAACCGGCAAACACGCCATCGCTGGTACAGCAGGTGCTGGAGCAGCAGGCCGCTGCCGGCGCCGCGCCAGCGCCAGATGACGACGACGGCTCGACCGAGGCTGATGATGCTGACCCGTTCGAACAGCTGATCGAAGAAAACAAGGCGCTGGAGCGCGACAAGCTGGCGCTGGCCGCCGAGGTCCGCGCGCTGAACGAACGCATCGCGATCCTGACGCGTGATGACCTGGCCGCTGCCGCCGATGAATGGAAGCTCAAGTTCGAGCAGCTGTCCGGTCGCAACCGCCAGCTGCAGGAGACCGCGCGCGAGGCGCAGCTCGGGCAGAAGGGCGCAGTCGACCTGCTGGCGAAAGTCCGCAAAGCCCTGGGCGTCGAGTCGAATGCCGAGATCCTGCCAGCGATCAGCGCGCGGAGAGCGGCATGAAGCAGCAGATCGAACTCCGCAAGTATCAAGTCGACAGCGTCGAAGGCCTGCGTGCCCTGATCCGCCAGGGCGTGCGAAGCATGATCCTGTCAGTGCCCACGGGCGGCGGCAAGACCGTCATCGCGTCCTACCTGATGGCCGAGTGCCACGGCAAGCCCGGCAAGCGAGCGGTGTTTGTCGCTGACCGCATTGCCCTGATCGACCAGACCAGTGCCACATTCGACCGCTACGGTATTCCCCATGGAGTGATCCAGGGTGATAACCCGCGGCGCGCGAAGTGGGAGCGCATCCAGGTGGCCAGCGCGCAGACTCTCGCGAAGCGCGGCTGGCCCGATGCTGACCTGATCATCGTCGACGAATGCCATGCCATCCAGACCACGGTGGCCGAACGCCTGGCCGGCCGCGACACGATCGTCATTGGCCTGACCGCCACGCCGATGACGCGCGGCCTGGGAAAGCTGTACGACGGCATTGTCACCGTCATCACGACGAACCAGCTGATCGCCAACGGCTTCCTGGTGCCGTTCCGCGTCTACGCTGCGAGCGCGCCCGACATGACCGGCGCCAAGGCCGTGGCCGGCGAGTGGACCGACAAGGACGCCGCTGAGCGATCGATGCCGATCATCGGTGATTGCGTCGAAGAATACCTGCGCTACGGCGCTGGAAAAAAGTTCATCGCCTTCGGCTGCAACGTCGAGCACTGCGAGGAAATGCAGCGCCAGTTCGCCGCCGCCGGCGTTGTCAGCGAGCTGTACACCTACCGCACCGACGAGACCGCGCGCGGGGACCTGGTCGAAGAGTTCCGCAAGCCCGACAGCCGCGTGCGTGGCCTGATTAGTGTGAGCGCCCTGAGCAAGGGTTTCGACGTGTCCGACGTCGAGGTCATCATCATGGCCCGCCCGCTCAAATCGAGCTTGGCCGAGCACATCCAGATTCTGGGCCGCGGCCTGCGCATCCATCCTGGCAAGACCGAGTGCATCGTGCTGGACCACAGCGGCAACTGCGTGCGGTTCTGGGGCGCCATGCATCACTTTTTGGCGAATGGCGTCACCGAGCTGGACGACGGCGCCAAAGCTGAACGCAAGAAGGCCGTCGAGAGCGAGAAGAAGCCAATGACCTGCTCGAACTGTGCGCATGTGCACGACCCGCTGCCGGCGTGCCCGTCGTGTGGCCACGTGTACAAGCGCAAGCAATCCATCGAGCACGCACCTGGTGCGCTGAGCGAGGTCGCTGGCGCTGGCAAGCCTGCCGGCCCGACGCGCCAGGACATGCGCGAATTCTACGCTCAGCTGAATCAGATCGCTCTCGACAAGGGGCGCAAGCCGGGCTGGGTCTCGCACAAATACAAGGAAAAGTTCGGGCACTGGCCAGAGTACAAGGACGCCGTCTTCATGCAGCCGTCGACCGAAGTTCTGAAGTGGGTGAAGTCGCGCGAGATCGCGTTCGCCAAGAAGGCCAAACGGGTATGAGCAACTTCCTGCAATTCGTTCAGGCGAACGGCATCATCGTGCCGGACACTTTCACGCCTGGCCGCTGGATCCGCTGCCGCACCGAGAGCCATCCGCGCAAGAAGAACGGCAGCATCAAGCTGGCCGACGATGGCCTGGTCGGCTGGTGCCAAGACTACGCCGTGCACGCCGAACCCATCATGTGGCGCTCCACGGACGCCGAGGCGATGGCCGCGCCAATTGACCGCGCCGCGATCGCACGGCGCCAGGCCGAGCGCCGCGCCGCGCTGTGCGAGGCGACCCTGGGGGCGCGAGCCTTCTATGCCGCGTGCGCACCATTGCGCGGCGGTCACCCGTATCTGATCAGCAAGGGCCTGGGCGTAGCCGGCTGCGTGGGTCTGCGCGTCGACGCCGACGGCTGGCTCGTCGTTCCAATGCTCTACAACGGCAAGATCCTGAGTCTGCAGCGCATTTCGCCAGAGGGCGAGAAGAAGTTCCACTTCGGCGCCACTACCAAGGCCGCCTATTACGCCATCGAGCGCGCCGGCGCCGCCATCACCGTCCTCGTGGAGGGCTTCGCCACCGGCCTGACCATCTTCCAGGCCATTCCTACCTGCCGCGTCATCGTCGCCTTCAACGCCGGCAACCTGGCCGTCGTCGCCGAGCGCATGGAGCGTTTCGGAATGGGCGTCGTGTGCGCTGACAACGACTGGGAGACAGCGGCGCGCATCGGGCGCAACCCGGGCCTGGACGGCGCGCGCGCGGCCGCCGAGCTGCTCGGCGTCGGCGTTGCATTCCCGACCTGCGCCGGCACCGACTGGAACGACTACGTCATGGAGCAGGTGGAGACCGCCGTCGCTGGCCAGGCGTTCAGCTTCAGCCGCAAGCGCACGGTGCTGCAAATCCAGGGCAGCGCCTTTGCCGACGTGAAGCTGAAGGTGATGCGCGAGGCGCGGCTGCTGCGCGCGAAGTAGGGCGGGAGATACGCGCAAACGTGCGCGCATCTTGGAAAGGGATACGCATTCGGCGCAGACCCTTTCCAAGATTGTAGGGGGTGCAGGGATTGCACCCCCATGGTGGAGCGGACGACACCAGAAAAAACGTGCACGGGCCTGAATCGGCCCACACCGCGAAAAGACCGACCGCACCGTCGAGCACCAGGGCACAGCACGAACAAGGCGCAGAGGGGGCCTTGGCGAGGCCTGAGAGCACAGGCCGGACCGAACAGAGGTACAGAGTTGGAATGCTTGGCCGGTCTGGCAGGCGCATTTAAGCGAGTGCGCCAATCGGAACGGCGAGGGGGCGGCCTGGGCGAGCCGTAGCGGAACTGACCATCCGTGAATACGTCACTTTCGATACAAGTTTTTGCTGATTTTGCTCGGGGCGCGGAACACCTAACCCCATACCTATCAACTACCGGAGGGGTCCAACCAACCCCTCTAAATGACGACTATGGCCGAACGAAAAGTGAGAGAGAAAATGCGGGCGCTGCCCCACAAGATTGAGCTGCGCATGAATGACCTGGTGCAGATGGGCGAGTTCAACCAGGACGATGTTTCGCACTGTCGCCGCACGTACTGGGGCGCACGCGAGGACTGGCACAAGATCCTGGTCGACTGCTACAACACTGCGCTCGAGCGCCAGCAGCGCGCTACCACCATCGAAGCCGTCCCGGCGCCTTCTGTCCGGCCGCCAGCGCGGGTGCCAGCATGACGCGCCCGGCCATCCTGGTGACCCTGCCATTCCCCGACCCGCACCTGAACCCGAACAACTCGAAGGGCAAGCACTGGGCATCGACCGTGGCGCTGCGCAAGTCGGCCCGCGCTGGCGCCGCGCTGCTGACCCAGGCCGCCGCCACCGGCCACGGCTTCGAGCCGGGCGCCGAGCTGGCGCTGGTGATCACGTTCGTGCAGCCCGACCGCCGCGCGCGAGACCGCGACAACCTGCTCGCCGCGTGCAAGCCGATGCTGGACGGCGTGGCCGATGCCCTGGGCGTGAACGACAGCCAGTTCGAGCCGGTGACAATCCGGCGCGAGTATGGGAAGAAGCCCGGGGCTGTGCGGGTCGAGATTGGCTAAATTTCTGTCTTAGGCGAGCTGAGGATGCGCTTGCCGAGAATGCGCGTGTGCTCTGATCTAACTCGAGGTTTCCCTCTAAGATTGACTTGCTAGGTAGGCTATACTCGATAAATTAACTTAATCGAATGGGCGGTTTCGATGGACGATGATCCGATCCTGACGACCACTGAAGTCGCTCGCTTGCTTGGTGTGGCGACTAGCACCGTCCAGGTCTGGATGGAGAACGGCCTCATTGAATCGTGGAAGACTCCGGGCGGGCACCGTCGCACCAGGCAGAGTCACCTCCTAGCAGCTTGGCTAGAGGTATCGGCGCCGGCAAAAAAGAGACAGGGAAGAAGGGCGCCCCCCCTTGATCCAGAATTCCTTTTGGATGAGTATGCTCGACTCCCAATGCGGGAAGATGACGCTCAGCGATTAGTTGCGGTAGCTTCACTGAATCTTATCGGCACTCCGCCTGAAGAGCGCTTTGATCGGATCGTGCGCATAGCTTCGCGTATCACCCGTTCGCCAATTGCGCTGATCGCTTTTCTGACAGCAGAGCGTCAGTGGTTTAAAGCTCAGGTAGGACTTCGGGTGCAACAAATACCGCGGGCTTGGTCTTTCTGCGCTTACACAATTGCAGAAAGCAGTCCATTCGTCATAGAGAACGCTGTATTAGATGCCCGGTTTAGGAACAACCCTCTCGTTTTGGCCGATCCTCATATCCGGTTTTATGCCGGCGTTTCCGTCTGTGACGCGAATGGGATCACAGTCGGCACGTTATGCGTAATGGACCGCGAACCACGAAAGTTACGAGTCAGCGAGCTTCAAGCTCTGCGCGACCTGGGTGAGATGGTCGGTAGAGAAATCTTTTCAAGCGTCGCTGGTCAGCGATAGATACTCAAATCCTGCCGTAGTCATAGGGCTGTGCACGGGAGCCCGTCATCTGCAGCGTTGCAAGAGAGTTACTTGCGGCCGGTCCTGCGGTCGTTGGCGGTGCCGCCACGTGAAGCTGCATTCTCGCGCTCGAGACGATCGAATAAATCGCCCGCCCGTTCCTGTTGCAATGCGCGCTGCATCGCAGCCTTCTCGCCATCGGAAGATTCGGAGGGCTGAGGGGTTCCTAGATTGTCTGAGCGTGTAGGTGTTGGCATTGGTTACCTTTCCAATCACCATGCGCCAAAGCGTCGCATCTGTCAAACGATGTTCGTTGTGCGGGAGCGATCCGGCGCGAGTACGGGAAGAGGCCGGGTGCGGTACGGGTGCAGATAGTAGGGACGTAAAAAAGCCCGCATATGCGGGCTCTTGAATTCACCTGGACTTCTTCAGAGGAGATTTCTCCCATCGCTTTGCAAGCCACTCGAACTCTTGGAACAATGTCTGGATACCTTGAGAGTTACGGATCTCACTGATGATCCCTGCTGAAGATCCCCAAACTTTCATCACATTCGAAAACTGCATCTTCTTGTAAATCTCTTCGTCGAATGTGCCTTGCTTGATCCCTAGTGCGATGAACTCATGGTTGTTCAAGACCTTCAGAATGCATTTGAACTCGTCACTATCGTGGTCGTTCGCATACCTACTGAACTGGACCTTGTTCAGGCTCAGCTTGTAAACTTGGTCAATGCAGGCCAAGAGCATCATGTCGCTTTTTTGATGGATGATCAGATCGATCGTAGCGCGCAATCGACCTTGTTTGCCGTTGTAGTAGATGACAGCTACACCAGCTAGAGCAGACAAAACAAAGGCTCCTGTTTGTATCCAGAAGCCCCAGGTTTCACCCAGCCATCCCAAAGATTTAATTGGTTGGCATATGTCGCTCACTAGCCATCCCAACCTTCGTTGAACTTGATCTTCATAGCGCTCTCCTTAGTGTGATGTGGTAGATGAACGCCTCTTGCCTAGATGAAAGAACAACTTCTTAGCAAGACGCGAAGTTCACTATACCTCAAATTTGAGGGATTTGCTGGGCCAAAACGTATCTCCTTGTATCTCCCGGGACGAGTGTGTCCTGCTCTTACATTGCGCAAGAGAAAGTGTATGCCGGACGCTACACCCTCCCTACGGAGCTCGCCAGAGCTAGTGCAATTAATTGCAAACGCTGAGCTAAGCACTGTGACGTTAACGTACAACAATGTAAAAAATAAACAATTACTTTAGGAAATTTCTTGGCGGAATATGGTACGCTGGGAGGGTCGTCTTACGGAGAAAGTTAAATCATGGGATTCGCAGACCGTTATATCCACGCACTGAGCGCGCCGAATCTCAAGGACGACGAGCGCCACCACCAGGCCGAGCCGCTGCTCGCGGCGGCCTTCGCTGCTGCGGAGGTATCGGGCGATCTTGGCCCACTGCTGCACCGCGTGAAGTTCGCCGCCGCCACTGCGCGGAATATGGCCCATGCCGCCAGCGCTCGTGAGCGCGCGGAGAAGGGGCTGACCGAGGCGATCCGCTCGAAGGATGCGCACCGCGAAGCCGACTGCCGACAGGCGCTGGCCGGCGACGCGGTCGAGTCGGAACGTGGCGTCGCATGCCTGGCCCAGCTGCTGCGCCTGTGGACTGCCGAGGTGATCAAGCGCGGCCGTGCGCGCCGCTGGGTGCCCGAGAACACTGCCTGGGACGCCGACGCTGCTCAGAAGCTGTACCGTATGGTGGCCGAGCACTCGCTCGCGTATTGGTTGGATAGTGCATGTCACCAATGCGGGCGCACTGGGGTGGTAGAAAGCCGCACCTGCAAGGCATGCAACGGAACGGGCAAGGCCGAGTTGACGATGGCGGCCGGCTTCGTGCGTGAGCACACGCTCGATATGGTGAGCGAGTTGCAAAGCATCCTGGAGAGTCACGCTGCGCGCGCCGCGGCGAAGCTGCGCTCTGTGTTCAGACGGAATTAGGATTAAGAAAACCCTGGGATATACTCGTGGCATGAACATGTCGATACAACACGGGCGAATCCTCATAGTCGATGACAACGTTGACGCTGGCGATATTCTTGGAATGTTGCTGGAGATTCAAGGATACGAATGCCGGGTTGCTAGGACAGGCGAAGAAGGGTTGTTGATCTACGAGGAATTTCTCCCGCGCGCGATCATTTGCGATCTTAAAATGCCTGGAATGTCCGGCTTCGAGTTTGCAGAGGCAGTCCGCAAGCTTGATTCTGCTGCGTTTTTGGTTGCTCTTACGGGCGCTAGTGTTCCTCACGTTCGGCAACAGTGTGAAAGCGCCGGCTTCAACCTGGTGCTCTTCAAGCCGGCTTCGTTCGATGTGATTCACTCATCAATCACTATTGCCTTCTGCACGCGGTAAGCGAAGAACAAAAAACTGTGTATACGCACAGTAAGCTGATGTATCATTGACGCCTACATTCTTCCGGCCTCGTAATGTGCGCATCGCGCCGCCGATAACCGGAACTCGCGACAGTACCCAGCCTTTGATGCTGTCGCACGCCTGTACAGATTGACCAGTCAACACGGCCCCGCCCTCTGCGCTTTCATGCATCGGCGGGGTTCTTTTTTAGCTCACCACGCAGATAGCATGGGAGCATCAAGCCCGCCTCCGAAAAGGACCGCGGGCTTTTCTATTTCCGAGGTCCGCCATGGATCGACCAATCCCAAGCCTGCGCGTCCAGATCGGCAGCGAGATCGTGCTCCGCCGCGCCGTTCCGCAGGTGCTCGAATGCGATGAGCTGTCCGGCCGCGCAACCATCGTGCACCTGCGACCGCAGCTGCGGCCTGGCGAGATCCTGTGCGAGCGCATGGGCGACATCCCGCTGATCGTCATCGACGAGAGCCTGATCTTCCCGACGCCGACTGCTGAGACCATGGGCTTCGATACCTGGATGAAGCAGCGCACCGACCTGGCGCACGCCGAGTTCATGCGCCGCACCTCGCGTCTGCTGTGGTGTGACTGGCGCGCCGCCACGACGCCGGCCGAGATCGCCCGCATCTACGGCATCCGGGCTGGTGAGGTGAAGCCGTGAGGCCGCTCGCCATCGTCTATCAAGACAAGATCATCCGCAGCGTGGTCGCCGCCCGGCCGGCCATGTGCTACCCGGTACACCAGCCGCTGGCGCTGGAAGACATTTGCAACCTGCTCGCCGACGGCGCCGAGGCCAAGCGCCTGCTGCGCGCTAGGGGCTGGGGCCAGGTCGGCATGAGCATCCTGGAGATCGTGGAGCTGCTGCCGTGTGCGCCTCAGCGTCCGGCCCGCAAGAAGAAAGGGAAGCGCTGATGAACGATGCACCTGAAGCACGCCGCTGCAATAAGGTCATGGCCAACAGCTTCGGCAAGGCTATGGCCGAGCACCTCGGGCTTGACCCGAAACGCGTCACCCTCGTGGTCATTGAGGGCCGCTCCGGTACGCTGCTCACTGCCCAGGTGACCGTCGCCATCAACGCCGACGACCTGGCCTCAGTTGCCGGACGCATGAGAGAAGGAAAGCGCTGATGGGGGTGCTGGAGTCGGACGGCCAGCGCTGATGTTGTCTGAGCTATATCCGATTCGACAGCAGCTGATCGAGCGCCGTACTCAGTTGATCCAAGCTAAACGGCTTGCGCAGGAAGAGGTCGACGGAAGGATAGGTTGAGGCCCACTGAACACTGCCGCTCGCGACGAGCACCTTGAGGCCCGGCTGAAGTCTTTTTGCAGTGTTGATGGTTTCCATGCCCTCATGTTCGCATTGTGTCAAACCGATGAACATGGCATCGACGCGGACCCCGTGCAGGACCTCGAAGGCACGGGACGTAGTTTCTACTCCAGCGGCAATGTAGCCCTGCGACTCAAGCATATAGAGCAGGATTTCACGTAGGAGTGGATCGTGTTCGACAACTAAACAAGATAACGGCATTTGGTGCAATAAGTGAGGTCGGTTGATGAGTGTACGCGCTCGGTGACCCATCCATGACGAAGATTGTCGGTGCTGCACTGCGCAGTGTTGTTTTCACGGGTAAGTGCTCCCCATGTCTAAAGCATAGTGAATGAGGTGAGCTGATGGTTTGGGGCACGAAGAGCCGCCACGAGCGGGGCTACGACTATGCCTGGACCAAGGTTCGGGATGAAGTGATGGAGCGCGATTGCGGCCTGTGCCAAGTATGCCGCCGCGCTGGCCGCGTCACCGTCGCATGCCAGGTCGACCACATCATCAGCAAAGCGAACTGCGCGCGCATGAAGTGGACACGGGCGCAAACCGACGACAAGTCGAATCTGCAGGCCATCTGCAAGCCCTGCCACCTGGTGAAGACCGAGGAAGAGCAGGGCAAGCGCAAGCGGCCGCGCACCAAGATCGGCGCCGACGGCTGGCCGGTCCCGGGCTGAGGGCAGGGGGGGGTATCAAAAGTCCCCGACCCCTCCCCCTAGGGACCGTCCGAGTACATTCCTTTTTACACCCGCGTTTTGAAACTTTTTTTCCCGGAGTAACAAATGGCCGGCAGGCGACCCACCCCGACCGCGCTGAAGCTGGTCACGGGTAATGCCGGCAAGCGCGCGATCAACAAGAAAGAACCGAAGCCGCGCACCAAAGCGCCCACCTGTCCGTCGCACCTCGACGCCAAGTCGAAGCTGGTCTGGAAGAAGTTATCCACACTGCTGCGCGGCATGGGCGTGCTCACGGAAGCGGATGGCCTGGCGCTCGAGCGACTGGTCGACTGCTACGCCGACATCCTGGCGTGCCGCGAGCTGATCGAGCGCGATGGCCGGACGTACACGACGATCGACCAGAACGCCAACACCCTCATCAAGAACAACCCCGCGGTGAACCAGCTGCGCGCGGCTGACGCCCAGTTCAAGAGCTACCTGGTCGAATTCGGCCTGACGCCGGCCGCCCGCACGAAAGTCACAGTGGAGCCGCCAGATGGCGACAAAAAGAAAGACCTGCTCGCCGGCTACTTCTGACGACCCGGTCACCGAGTACGCGCAGGCAGTCGTCGACGGCACGCGCATTGCTGGCCCACACGTGCGCGCCCAGTGCGCGCGCCACCTGGCCAACATTGCTGAGGGTGGAAAGCGCGGCTTGGTCTGGGACCTGGCCGAAGCGAAGAAGGCGATCGGGTTCTACCGCGACATCCTGAAGTTGAACGGTGGCGACTTCGAAGGCCTGCCGTTCGAGCTCCTGCCCTGGCAGCAGTTTGTCGTCGGCAGCATCTTCGGATGGAAAGGCGCCGACGGCTACCGCCGCTTCCGCGTGGTCTACGTGGAGACGGCGAAGGGCAGCGGCAAGTCGCCGCTGGCCGCCGGCGTCGGCATGAAGGGCCTGGTCGCAGACGGCGAGGCGCGCGCCGAGGTCTACTCGGCGGCGACGAAGAAGGACCAGGCGATGATCCTGTTTCGCGACGCGACGGCCATGTACGACCAGTCGCCGGAATTGACGAAGCGGCTGGTCAAGAGCGGCACCGGCGAGAAGGCCTGGAACCTGGCCTACCTGCAAACCGGCTCGTTCTTCCGGCCCATCAGCAGCGACGATGGCCAGTCGGGCCCGCGCCCGCACATTGCGCTCGTCGACGAGTACCACGAGCACAAGACGGCAACCGTGCTGGAAATGCTGCGCGCTGGTACGAAGAGCCGGCGCCAGGCGCTGATCTTCATCATCACGAACGCCGGCGCGAGCCGCAAGTCGCCGTGCTGGAACTCGCACGAATACGGCGCTAAGGTCGCGTCGGGCGAGCTGGTCGACGACGCCTTCTTCCCGTTTATCTGCTCGCTCGATGAAGGCGATGATCCGTTCGCCGACGAGAGCTGCTGGCCGAAGGCGAACCCGAGCCTGCAGGATGCGAACCTGCCTGGCTACAAATACCTGCGCGAGCAGGTGACCGAGGCGAAGGGCATGCCCTCGAAAGAGGCCATCGTCCGGCGCCTGAACTTCTGCCAGTGGACCGACGCCGAGGCGCCGTGGATCAGTCATGAGATATGGACGGGCGCGAAGCTTGACTACGACGTCGAGCAGCTGCGCGGCCGCCGCGCGATCGCGGCGATGGACCTCGCGAGCACCACCGACTTGACCGGCCTCGTGTACTTGGTGGAACCGGTGGAGCAGGCCGAACCGTGGAAGTTGGTGCCGTATGCCTGGCTGCCGGATGCTGACCTGCAACGGCGCGCCGATCAGGACCGCGTCCCGTACGTCCAGTGGAAGGCCGAAGGCTTCCTCGACACGACGCCAGGCCGCGCGATCAGCAAGCGGATCATCCTGCAAAAGCTGTCCGGCATGTGCGACTTCTTCGAGGTCATCACCTGCGCGTACGACCGCTGGCGCATGGCCGACCTGATCCAGATGGCGGCCGACGACGGCATCAGCCTGCCGCCGATGAAGGAATTCGGCCAGGGCTACAAGGACATGAGCCCGGCCATCGAGCAGTTCGAAACGATGCTGCTCAACGGCGAGCTGGCACACAACGGCCACAAGGTGCTGACCATGTGCGCCGGCAACGCGGTGACTGACTCCGATGCCGCAGGTAACCGGAAGCTGGACAAGGCCAAGGCCACCGGCCGCATCGACTTGATCATCGCGGCGGTGATGGCGGCCGGCCTGGTCAACATGCTCGAGCCCGAGGCCGAGACTGCACCTGAAATTTACTTCCTGGACTTTTAAATGACCGGAAAACTACTGAACCTGGAGGCCACGGCGCAGCCCTCGCGCGTGCTGGGCTCCTGGCTGGCCGGTCGCGATGGCGGCGCGGAGCGGGCGGGCATCGCCGCGCTGGGCGAGAACTCGCACAGCGATCTGTCGATGAGCGAGCTGGCGAACCTGCTGGGCGCCGCGCACCGCTCGTCGTCTGGCGCCGCGGTGACGGCCGAGACAGGCATGCGCGTCTCGGCGGCTTACGGCTGCATGTCGCTCATCGCTGGCGCCATCGCCACGCTGCCGATCGGCATCTACGAGCGCAAGGGCAACGAGCGCGATTCGGCCGACCACGAATACTGGTGGATGCTGAACGAGAAGGCCAGCGACGGCTGGACGTCGGCGGCGGCTTGGGAGGCCATCATCCTGTCGAAGCTGTCGCACGGCGATGGCTTCGGCGAACTGATCCGTCCGCATTTCGGGACGAACCGCGTAATCGGCTGGAAGCCGCTGCCGCGCCACACGGTCACCCCGTTCAAGGATGGCAAGGTGGTGCGGTACCGGGTTACCCCCGGCGACGCGCCGCCGTATGTCCTTGACCGGGCCGACATCATCCACCTGCCGAGCCTGGGCTTCGATGGTCTCACCAGTCCGAGCCCGCTCACCTATGCGGCGCTGGAGGCGATCGGCACGGCGCTGGCGGCGCAGCAGCACGTCGGCAAGTTCTTCTCCGGCGGCGCGAACTTCGACTACGCGCTGAAGACCGCGTCGAAGTTGGATAAAGAGCAGCTCGAGCAGCTGAAGGCCTCGCTGCTCGCGCGCGTGCAGAACGGCGGCCGAGGTCCGCTGATTCTTGGTGGCGGCCTGGAGCCGGCGCAGCTCAGCGTGAACTCGAAGGATGCCGAGATCCTGGCTACCCGCCTGTTCACGGTCGAGGAAATCTGCCGGATCTTCGGCGTCCCACCATCGATGGTGGGGCACGGCGGCGCGGTCTCGAACTGGGGTACTGGCGTCGCACAGCAGGGCATGGGCTTCGTGCGCTACACGCTGCAGCGGCACCTGACGCCGATTGTCCAGGAGCTGAACAGCAAGTTCTGGCCCGTGCGTGACCGGTTCTTCGTCGAGCACATCACTGCCGCGCTCGAACGCGGCGACCTGAAGGGGCGCTACGACGCATACCGTGTCGCGCTGGGCCGCGCCGGCGAGATGCCGTTTATGGACGTCGACGAGGTGCGGCGCCTCGAGAACATGCCGAAGAACCCGAATTTAAAAACGAATGGAGGCACGAGTGCCGAAAAGCCTGACCCAGCTCCTGGCGAGCAACAAGAAACGGCCTGATCGCCTGCCGCAGTCGCGGATCGTCGCGAGCGCGGACGAGACCGAAATTTACATCTACGACGCGATCGTGGCCGACGAGGACACCGCGTACTGGTGGGGCGGCGTCTCTGCCGAGGCCCTGGTGCCGGCAATCCGCAACATCAAGGGCGGCACGATCCACCTGCGCATCAACAGCCCCGGCGGCGATGTGTTCGCAGCGCAGACCATCTGCCAGGCGATTCGCGATACCGGCGCCAAGGTGATTGCACACATCGACGGCTATGCCGCCAGCGCGGCCACCGTGATCTCGATCGCGGCCGATGAAGTCGAGATCGCCGCTGGCGGTTTCTTCATGATCCACAACGCCTGGACCTGGGCGATGGGCAACGCCAACGACCTGACCGCCACGGCCGTCCTGCTCGGGAAAATCGACAGCAGTCTGGCAGGCCAGTACGCGGCGAAAAGCGGCATGGACGTCGATGACGTGCGCGCCGCGATGGACGCCGAGACCTGGTACACCGCCGAGGAAGCGGTGGCCGCCGGCCTGGTCGATCGCATCGCCGCCGGCAAAAAGGCCGAGGCCTCCTGGAACATGAGCGCCTACGCCAAGGCGCCGAAGATCGAAAACAAGGAACCCGACCAGGTCGACCCAATCGCCACCGCTGAACACCGCGCCCGCCAGCAGCAACGCATCTCGATGCTGGCCCGCATTGCAAGTTAGCTGACGCTCTCGCGCCACTAAGTCAGCCGCCCTCGAGCGGTTTTTTTTTGCCCCAACCAGGCCGCGAGAGCGGACCACCCACCGAAAGGTAATACATGAGCAAGCTCGCACAACTGCGCGCCCAGCGCGACGCCGTGGCCAAGAAGGCCCACGACCTGAACAACAAGTACCCGGCCGACCAGCGCATGCCGGCCGCCGAAGCCGCGCAGCTGGACGGTTTCCTGGCCGAGATCGAAAAGATCGACGAGGACATCGCGCGCGAGCAACGCATTGCGCAGCTGGCCGGCGAGAATCCGGAAGCCCAGCACGACGCCGCGATGCAGGCGGCATATCGCGGCGGCGTGCGTGACGCCGATGAAGGCGCTGCACTGCGCGCCATGCTGTCCGGCGGTCTGTCGGCCCTGAGCGCCGAGCAGCGCAGCGCGATGAATGCGCGCGTGAACCACGACATCCGCGCCGCGATGTCGACCACCACCGGCTCCGAAGGCGGTTACACCGTGGCCACCGAGTTCAACAAGACGCTGATTCAAGCCATGAAGGCGGCGTTCGCCGTCCGCAGTGTCGCCACGGGCATGCAAACCTCGACCGGCGCGCAGATGCTGTTCCCGACTGCCGACTCCACCAGTGAAGAAGGTGAGATCGTCGGGCAGAACGCGTCGACCAATGCCGGCGAGACCACGGTCGGCCAGGCGTCGATGGACGTGTACAAGTACTCGTCGAAGTCGATCGCGCTGCCGTTCGAACTGATCCAGGATTCGATGTTCAACATCGAGGCCTACATCCAGAGCCTGCTGCAGCTGCGCCTGGGCCGCATTCAGAATCGCCATCACACCGTCGGCACCGGCTCCTCGCAGCCGCGCGGCATCGTGACCGCCTCGGGCGCCGGCAAGGTCGGCGCTACCGGCCAGACTGCCACCGTGACTTACGACGACCTGGTCGACCTGGAGCATTCGGTCGATCCATATTACCGCCCGTCCGGCAAGTTCATGATGCACGACGACACCCTGAAGGTTCTCCGCAAGATCAAGGACGGCAACGGCCGCCCGATCTTCGTGCCCGGCTATGAGCAGGGCAACCCGGGCGGTGCGCCCGATCGCCTGATGGGCCGCGAGATCATCATCAACCAGCACATGCCGGTAATGGCCGCGAACGCGAAGTCGATCCTGTTCGGCGACTTCTCGAAGTACCTGATCCGCGACGTGATGGACCTGACCCTGTTCCGCATGACCGACTCGAAGTACACCGAGAAGGGCCAGGTCGGCTTCCTGGCGTTCCAGCGCTCCGGCGCGAACATGGTCGACGTCGGCGGCGCGATCAAGTACTACCAGAACTCGGCCACCTAACCGCAACCGGCGGCCAGCTGCGGCTGGCCCCTCCCAACCCCGTAGGAGAAAGACATGGCAGAAACCAAAAAGAAAAAGGCCCGCGTGCTGGTCAAGTGCGCGCTGGGCGCAATCGACGATGTCGTCGAAATCGAAGTCGACCAGGAGAAGTCGCTGGCCGGCATGGTCGACACCGATCCGGCGGCTGTGAAGTACGCCGAATCGCTGAAGTAAGCCGGTGGGCATCGGGCCCGCCACCGCCGCCCTCATCGCTGATCTGCGCGAGTGGGCGGCCGACCCGGGCGCCTGGTGCTACCCGGTCAAAACCACACGCGGCCGCGCCGTCCTCTTTCCGGAAGACGTCGCCGGCTGCACCGATGAACAGCTGGTCGCGGTGATCTGCGAGCGGCTGAACGAAAACACGTAGAGGACTACATGGCCATTACTGCCGCATTCCCGAACCAGGCGAAACTGGACGCGCTGATCGCCAGCTGCCCGCCGGGCAACGTCTACAAGGCTGTGCTCTACACGAGCGCCGCCACGCTGAACAAGGCGACGACGACCTATTCCGCATCGGGTGAGGTCTCCGGCGCTGGCTATACCGCTGGTGGCCAGACGCTCGCCGGCATCACCCAGGCTCTCGACGGCGACGTGGCGATCATGGATTTCTCCGATCCGTCGTGGCCGAACTCGACGATCACCGCCCGCGGCATGACGATCGTCGACACCACGAACGGAAACAAGGTCAAGGCGGTGCTCGACTTCGGCGCGGACATCACGTCCACGAACGGAACGTTTGCCGTCACCCTGCCGGCGCCGGCTGCGGCTACCGCCGTCATCCGGATCGCGTAACGCGGGCAGCCATGAAGACCCTGTTCATTGCGACCATCATTGGCGACGGCACCGACGCGGGCGGCGACTTTCGGCCGGCTACTTCCGACTACCCAGTGGGCGCGATTGCCGAGATCCCCTGGGACGACGCCGCAAACCGGCCGCTCAACACCTGGACGGTGGTCGAGATCAGCAGCGGCGACACGGCTGCCTTCGCCGGAGACGCGCGCATCGACGCGCTGCCGGTCTGTGCACTGGAGACGCCGGTGGCGCAGATCGACCCGGCACAGCTCGCCGGCATGCGCGCGGCGCTGGCGCGGCGCGGCATCGGCGTTGCCCTCGACAGCGAGCCCACGTTCGGCTCGATCGTCGCGGCCATCAAGCGCCGGGCCGGGGAGGGTAGCGTCACCCCAACCAAAGTGCAACTGACCCTGTAGCCATTATGGAATTTCTTCGTGACCCGCTAAATGGTACGCCAGGCGATGACCTGACAGCGGCCAACGGAGCATGGGTCAGGCAACCCGGCATCACCGGAGCGCTGATCATTGCCCCAGATGGCGAATCGGTTTGTACCACCGCCACGACCAACACTGCGGCTTACTATCGCTCCGATGCCGTGCCGCCCTCGCCAGACTATTCCGTCAGCGCAGATGTCACGATCCTCGATGCGATGGTCAACGCTTCGGCAGTGGGCGTCATCGGCCGCGCGTCAAGCTCGGCGATCACCCACTACCAGGTCCGCTTCGCTGCCAGTGTGACGGCGCCGAACGGAGCATGGCAGCTGCGCCGAATTGTCAACAACGTGGCCAGTACGCTGGCCAGCATCGCTGGCACCTATGTTGCGGGCCAGACCATCAATGTGAAGATGGTCATGTCCGGCAATGCGATCAGCCTGTACCTGGACAACAGCCCGACGCCGCTGCTCGGCCCTGTCAACGGGAGCACGATCGTGGCTGCGGGGTTCCCGGGCCTGCTCGGCTCGAACGTGACCGGCACGCGCGTTAGGATCGATAACTTCGTGGCCGACGATGGGCAGGTAGCGAGTGGGGCGGATGGTGCCGCGGTCGTCACTGGCGTCGCGAGCGGCGCCCAGGTCGGCATCGCTGCGGCCAGCGGCACGGCAGCAACAGCTGTTGCAGGAGTTGCAGCAGCGGTTGTCACCGGTTCCAGCGCGGGCCACGGCTCGGCAGTCGCTGCCGCGCCAGCCATCTCCGCAAGCGCGCTGGTCGGCGCAGCATCTGCTGCCGGCGTCGTCGCGGCGATGGCGAAGCCTTCTGGCGTCGCGGCTGTGGCGCAGGTTGGCGTGGCCGCTGCAGCAGGGGGCAGCGCGTCCGTGGCCTCACCCGCTGGCGTGGTCGCAGTGGCATCGGCCACACAGCCGGCGGCCAGGGGCGCGGCTTCTGCGGCGCCACTCGGGGTCGGCTCAGCGGCAGTGGTAGGGCAAGCGGGTGCTGCAGCTGGCACAACCGTTCCGGCCACTGCCATTGTCGGGGTCGGGATTGGAGCGGTCGCCTCGGTGGCCTCGGTCGGTGCGGTCGCTGGCGCCGGTGGCGCCACATGCACCCCAGCCGGCGTGGGAGCCGCCACTTCGGTGCGCGATGCCATTGCGACCGGCACGATCAGAATTCCGGCCACGGCGGCGCCACCCGGCGTAGCTGCATTCGCGCTCATCGGCGCCGCTGTCGCAGTCGAGCATGGCCTATTTGCCCGCGCGCCGGCCGGCGCCGGCTACATGCCGCGCCGCAGTGAATATCAAGCCCGCCCGGCGCAAGGCGGCCACCAGGTGCGGCCCGGCCAGGCTGGCGGCGCGCGCCCAGCAGCAATACAGAAAGCATACCGATGAGCAAAGAGCAAGTATCGGCGCCGGTGGCGCTCGCCCTGACGATGGCCGAGGCCAAGCAGGCGCTGCGCATCGAAGAGGATGACACCTCGCTCGACACCATGATCAGCATCTGGGTGGCAGGCATCACTGCCGAGGCTGAGGCGCAGACCCACCGGGCGTTCGTCAACCGCGACATGCGCGTGACCCTGGACGCATTTCCGGACGCGATCCAGCTGAGCGCCCCGACGTTCAGCATCGAGGCGGTGCGATACCTGGATCCTGCTGGCGTCGAGCGGACGCTGTCCCCAGCCGATTACTACGTCGACAAGGTCACGACGCCGGGCTACATCGTGCCGGCGCGCGGCAGGGCCTGGCCGGCGACCGAGGCGCACGTCAACGCGGTCACAGTCGACTACACGGCCGGCTACGGCCCGACAGCCGCCACGGTTCCAGATGCGGTCCGGCTGTACATCCTGGCGCGCCTGTCCGAGATGTTCGACCCGGCGGCGCGCGAGTTCAAGGAAACCCAGGCGTCGATCTTCGTGAACCGCCTGCTCGATGGCCTGTGGGTGCCGGCGCTATGACGATCGCGCACCGACTGAACAAACGCGTGGCGCTGCAGCAGCTGGTGAAGGGTAAGACCGCCAGCGGCGCGCCGACCGAGGTATGGGAGAACGCGGTCAAGACTGGCGACGGCAAGATCTGGGCAGGAAAACGCGAATTGACCGGGCGCCAGTATGTCGCCGCCGGCGGCACGCAGAACTCCGTCCAGGCCGAGTGGGAGATTCGCCGCCGCGCCGGCGTGATCCCGGCAATGCGCCTGGTGCACGGCGCCGACCTCTACGACATCGAGGCTGTGCTCGAGCAGCAGGATGGCTCGCTGAAATTGATGTGTTCGAAAGGGGCCAACCGTGGCTGATACCAAAAACCTGACCGGATTTGCGAAGCTGGCGAAGGACCTGCGGGACCTGGGCCCGCGCATTGGCCGCAAGCACCTGCGCGCCGCGACCTCCAAGGGCGCCGCCCGCATCAGGAAAAAGGCGCGCGAGCTGGCGCCGGTCGACACTGGCGAGATGCGCAAGGACATCCAGCAGAAGCGCGAGAAAACTTCGGGCGACCACATCGCCAGCTACTCGGTGTACACCCGCAGCGGCAAGCGATCGCGCCTGTCGGGCAAGGCCCGCAACGTCGACAAGGATTCGTTCTACTGGAAGTTCCAGGAATTCGGCACGGCCAAGATGCCGGCGCAGCCGTTCATGCGTCCTGCGTTCGAAAGCGAAAAGGAAGCGGCCGTCGACGATATCGGCGCCGAGCTGGACAAGCGCATCCAGAAGGAAGCTGCTGACATGGCCAGGGGGAGCTGATGGACATTCTTTCCGAATTCCTGGCCCTGGTCGATCCGATCATGGACGGCCAGGCATACCGCAATGTGGTCCCGGACGACGCGCAGGCGCCGTACGCCAGGTTCCTCCGCGTCGCTGCTGTCGAGGGCGTCACACTCGACGACAACGGCGGCGACGACAACGAGACCGCCACCCGGATCCAGCTCGACATCTATGGCAGCTCGCCAGACGTCGACGCGAAGACGAAGGCGATCAAGGCCGCGCTCAAGACCTGGGACGTCGACAACGTCATCCAGCTCGAGCTAGACGGATTCGACCACGAAGTGAAGTTGCATAGCACGATGCTCGACATCGCCACCATCCACCCGTAACCCGCACCACCCATCCAAGCCCGCCCGCGACAGCGGGTTTTTTTACGCTTAAAGGAAACACTATGGCATCCGGAATCTCGGCTCAAAAAAGTAAGCTGTTCATCGCCACCGGCACCGGCGGCGCCAAAAACATTAGCGCCATTACGGTCGGCTTCCCGGCCATCGTCACCAGCAATGGGCACGGCCTGAACAACGGCGACGTTGTCACCCTGGCGGGAATCGTCGGCACGATGTCCAGCCTGAACGGTACCCAGCGCGTGGTGATGAACAAGACCGCCAATACGTTCGCGCTTTACGATACCGACACCACGGGCCTGACCTACACCTCGGGTGGCACTGCAACCCCGCAGGCTTACACGAAGATCAACGGCATCAACTCGTTCGATGGCTTCGACGGCTCGGCCGATGACCTGGATACCACCGACCTCGACTCGGACGGCAAGGAATACATCAGCGGCCTGCGCGACGAAGGCAAATTCGGTTTCGAGGCCAAGCGGCTGCGCACCGATCCTGGCCAGATCGCCCTGCGCGCCAATCTCATCAGCGGCGCAGTTGTCCAGATGCGCTTGGAGCTGTCGGACGGTACCGTCGTGAGCTTCAGCGTCCTGGTGAAAACCATGCCGATCGGCGGTGCCGTGAACTCGGTCCTGAAGGGCAAGATCGATTGCAAAATTTCCGGCGCCATCGCTGTCGTCTAACGTAACCGCGTGCCTCGGCCCGCTCCACCTGACATAAACAAAGGCAACCCATGAAATTGCTGAACAAAGCGGCGTTCTTCGCCGCTGATGATCTGAAACACGAAGATGTGCCCGTTACCCAGCTCGGCGGAATGGTGCGTATTCGTGTGATGACTGGCACCGCGCGCGATGCGTTCAACGAATACCTTCAATCGTTTGGCGAGGAAAAGCGCCCAGCCAGCGCGGTAAATGCAGCGCTCCTGGTCCAGACCTGCATCGACGAAGAAGGCGCCCCCATGTTCACGATGGACGAAATCGAGATGCTGCGCGACAAGAGCGCGGCGGCACTCGACGTCCTGACCGAGGCGGCGATGCGCCTCAATGGCCTGGGCGTAAAGGCAGTGGAAGACGCAGCAAAAAACTAAAGGAGCAGCCAGAGCGGCGATTCTGGCACCGGCTTGCCCTGACGCTTGGCATGTCCGTCCGCCGCGCGCAGGCCGAGATCGACTCGGCCGAGTTCAATGACTGGCGCGGCTATTGCCAGCTTGAGCCGTTTGGGCCCAGGGCGCAAGACATACGGCACGGTATGCATATGGCACTTATCGCCAACCCCCAGCGCGGCAAGGATACCGAGCCGTACACCGCGGAGGATTTCATGCTTGGTGCGCTCGACGACCAGGTCGATGAGGCGCCAATTCTGCTGGAGGACGATGTGGCGCAAGCCGATCTGATCCTGACAGAAGTGTTCCGCCTGCCGCCGCGTCTTCCTTCAGGCGGCGGAAAATAGCGCCTCACCAAGCCCGCCCATGTGGTGGGCTTTTTTATTTGGGAATTCATATGGCAGACCTCGGGCGGCTGGTAGTCAACCTTGAAGCCAACATCGCGCAGTTTACGCAAGATATGCAACGCGCGTCTCAGGTCACCGAGCAGACGGCGAACAAAATCAGCGGGGCCGTGGACTTTGCAAAGAACGCGCTTGGCGCGCTCGGCATTGCCCTTTCCGTCGACCTGATCGTCAGCGAGATCAATCGCTCGCTCGATTCTCTGGCCGCGCTGGACGACATGGCCCAGAAAACCGGGTCATCGGTGGAGACGCTTTCGAAGATTGGCAAGGTGGCGGATTTTACCGGCACCGATCTGGGTGTCGTAGACGACATGCTGGTCAAGCTGTCGAAGAACCTGAACACGGTCGACGAGAAGGGCAGTAAAGCAGCAAAAGCGCTGGCAGCCATCGGCATTTCGGCCGACGAAATGAAGGGGAAAGATACAGCGGAAGCGTTTGTGTACGTCACTCAGAAGCTGCAGGATTACGAGGACGGTGGTGCCAAGGCTGCATTGGTTACTGATCTAATAAGCAAGTCAGCGGCGAATATGTTGCCGTTCATGAACGATGTCGCGGAAAGCGTCGACAAGTTCAGCGGCTACAGCAAGATGGCGGCAGGGCAGGCTGCGGCATTGCAGGATCAGATGGGCTTACTGAAGGTGAAGTATAGCGAGCTGAGAACGGAGATCGTCATCGCCGCACTTCCAGCAGCGAATGCCTTTCTCGGTGCGCTTGTCGACACGAAAACCAAGGCCAATGATTTAACGAAGAATACAAACATCAGCAGCTGGGCGGACGAGGTGGCAATCGGCCTAGCGCGAGTCGCTGATCGCGTGAAACTGACAGTCGGGTTGTTCGGGGGCTTGGCCGGCAGCGTGAAAGTTGTCATGGCCGACATGCTGACCACGCTTTCGCTATCACCAGCGAACGTGGCCAAACAGCTCATCCAAGGGAAAAACCCGATGGACGAGCTTCGGGCCATGATGGCCGAGCGCGAGAAGATCCTCCAGGCAGCGAACGAAAATTGGCAGCGCCTGCTCAATGCTCCGGTTAACGCGATCGAGGAGAGGACGCGCAAGGGAATTGCCGAGCAGCGGGAGGAAATGGGCCGCGCTGCAATGGCTGCCGCCCTTGGCATAAACGGTATCTCGGCAGGCAAAGATCTTGTATATACCGGTAGTGATAAGCCTGAGCCGAAGAAGAAGGAAGGGTGGAGTGCTGAGGGCGCTGCGAATCGCCTCGTAACATCTGCGCTCGATGAGTCCTTCGCGATCAAGAACACGACCGAAGCTACAGAAGACTTGATCCGGGCAGAGCAACGGAGGATGGATCAGTACGCTCGTGCTTCTGCTCAGATTACCGCCAACGCGCAGCAAATCCGCATGAGCCTGATGAGCGATGCCGAGGCCGAACAGTTCGAGCACGACGCGCGCATTGCCGAATTGCAGGCGTATGGCGAACTGACACTGACGACCACAGAAGAAATCAATGCACTACTCGAAGCGGAAAACCGGAGGCATGCCGATGCGCAGGCGGCGATGCAATTGTCCGCCGCGCAGAACATCCTGAACATTGCGCAATCTTCGTCCAGCCAGTTGTATGACGCACTCAAGGCAGCGGGACTGGAGCAGACCGCGCTTGGCAAAGCGATGTTCTGGGCACAAAAGGCGATCCAGATTGCCACTATCATCGTCAACACCGAAGTGGCCGCAGCTGCAGCGCAGGCTGGCATGATCGCCGCGGCAGGCGCAGCCGCGGCGGTTTCGGGGCCTGCTGGCCCGGGTATCCTGGCGGCCGGTATCGCAGCTGGCGCAGCGTACGCGACCGCGACACGAGCGATGGGATATGCCACAGCCGGCATCGTGGCAGGGACAGCTATTGCGTCGGCAGAAGGGGGCTTTGACATCCCCGCTGGCGTCAATCCGGTCACTCAGTTGCACGAAAAGGAGATGGTACTTCCGAAGGCTCAGGCTGAAGTGATTCGCGGCCTGGCTGCCAACGGCGGTGCCGGCGGCGGCATGAAGGTGACGATCGTCAACCAGACGACCGGTCGAATCGACAACGTGATCGAACAGCGCATCAGCCCGACGGAGCGTGCGTTGATCATCCAGGAAGCGGTGGCGGCCACGGCGTCGACGCTGGGCGACCCGAACAGCAAGACGTCGCGGGCGATGAGCCGCAACTTTAACGTGGCGAGGACGCGCTCATGATCCCAGTTATGCCAGTTCGCCTCGTACCTGGCGTCTCGAGCTATACCGGGGCAGGGCCCGGTGGCGTCGTCCGCATGGAAGTTGGCGGTGGTGCGGCGCGCTACCGGCTCGACTGGGCCCGCGGGCGCGAGCGCTTCGACGTCCGCATGCAGCTCGACAAGGAGCGCTTCTCGATCTGGTCGATGTTCTATCACCACGTCATCAGGAAAGGCGTAGTCGCCTTCCAGATGCGGCTCGATACCGGGCTGGGTGTGGCGCCGCATCAGGTCAACCTGATCCCCGGCAGCTACCAGGCGTCGGCCTATGCAGGCGGCTACGCGGTCGCCTTCGCCGTCGAGTGCGACAACGCCGTGTATGCGCTGACTGACGCGCAGGTGGCCGCCTACGGGCTCGATGCCGCGGCAATGCCTGCCGGCTTCGTGCCGACGGTGGCCTCGTACAGCTTCGGCGGCCCGGGCGGCGTGCTGCGCGACGATGTCGCCGGCGGCGCGCCAGGCTATGCGCAGGAGTGGGGCCGGGGTCCGCAGCAGTTCTCCTGCACGCTGATCCTGACGCCGGAGAAGTTCGCCATCTGGACGGTATGGTTCCATCGCCTGATCAACAAGGGCGTGCGCACTTTCACCATGCGCCTCGACAGCGGGCAGGGCACGGCCGACCACACGGCGACGATCATCCCCGGCAGCTACTCCACCGCGCGCACTGGCGGCATCGCCACGGTCGTCAACTTCGCCGTCGAAGCCGAGAGCAATGTCTACGACATCAGCGCTGCCGACGCGCAGATGATGATCGAGTTCTATAACAGCATGGGCGGCGCCTCGATCAGCGGCCTGACCGAGCGCATCGAGCGCTTCGCCACGGTCGATACCAACGTACTGGAGTTCTAATGAGTCTCGACTTGGAAAGCCGCCTGCGCATCTTCCTTGCGTCGGCGCCGCAGCGCATCTGGCCGATCCAGACGATCCAGATCAGCCACTCGGCGCTGAGCAAGACCTATCACCTGTGGCGCGAGCCGTACCCGGGGCAGACGACGGTCGACGGCGTGCAAGTCGATATGCAGCCATGCAACATCGAGATCAAGCTGGCCGGCAGTGAAGGCCACCTTGACCAGAAGTTCGACATCAGGCTCGGCTTGGCCGACATCGAGGACGAGTTCCGCGAGCAGCTGGACCGCATCCCGGTGGATACGCGGGAGAAGATCCGGATCGTCTACCGGGAATTCCTGAGCGACGACCTGACCGCAGCGCAGGCCACGGCCGTGCTGCAGGCCGAAAGCATCTCGTACACCATCGGCGCCGCGCACATCAGCGCGGTGTCGCCGCGGCTGAATATGTCGCGAACCGGCGAGCTCTACACCCCGAAAGACATACCCATGCTGCGAGGATTCCTCTGATGAACGTGAACGACTACCTGGGCCGGCAGTACCCGGCGCCACCCTGCTGGGCACTGATCGCAGACGTCTACACAAACGAGCTGGCCACGACGGTCACCGATTACAAGACGGTCAACGCGTCGATCCGCGCGATCGCCAGCGCGTTTCGCCTGGCCCTGCACAAGTCGGCGCATGGCTTCGCGCAGATCTCGGAGCCTGTCGACTATTGCGTCGTTCTGCTGGGCAAGACGGCGCGCACCGGCCTGCATCACTGCGGTGTTTACTACCAGGGCCGGGTGCTGCACATGCTGGAAAGCGGCGGGCAGTACCAGGAGATGACGGTGATCGAAGACGCCTACGAGCTGATCGAATTTTGGGCGAAGCCGGCATGACGCGTATCCGACTGTACGACCACCCGTTTGCAGCGGCCGCCCCGCGCGTCTTCGACGTTCCCAGCCTGGCGGAATGGCTGCTCGGACATTACGGCCCGGCGCCGTCGGTGACGGTGCAGATTTTCGCCGGCGAACCCTGTGCGGAGAACGAGATCAGTCAGGATGCGAAAGCGATCCTCGCCGGCGACTGCGCCGAGTATGTCGTTCTGCAGAGCCCCGGCGAGGCGATGACCATCTTCTATGTCGTGATGGCGATCGTGGCCGTGGCGGCCGTCGTGCTGATGCCGAAGCCGGTCATGCCCGGCAACGTCAACCGGTCGCAGCAGAGCCCGAACAACGCGCTCAGCAGCCGCGAGAACAAGGTGCGGCTGCTCGAGCGCGTAGAGGATATTTACGGCACGGTCAAGGCTATCCCGTCCCTGATGATGCCGACCTATACCAAGTACATCGGAAACAAAAAGTTCGAGTACGGCTACTACTGTGTCGGCCGTGGCTACTACACGATCAGCGAACTGCGTGATGGCGATACGTTGATCTCGGATATCGCCGGCGCGAGCGCATCGGTGTATGCGCCATTCACGTCGCCGA
>Ga0308160_10001626_pt1 | contig 30429 bp, 58 predicted proteins | sample PhyFR1_FD_201036 | JGI IMG/M metagenome (GOLD analysis project Ga0308160, IMG submission 201036) | Phyllosphere microbial communities from UC Gill Tract Community Farm, Albany, California, United States - DLSLF.R1 | ecosystem: Host-associated > Plants > Phyllosphere > Unclassified | place: USA... | reverse complement strand
TGGGCTACTACTTCGCCTACGGCGCCACCAGCTGCAAGGACTGGCCGTACAAGAGCCAGCGCACCCCCGCGCCGGTGCAGTACAAGGGCTCCACGGACATCGTGGTCATCGGCACCACCGGGGACCCTGCGACGCCGGTGGAGTGGGCCGGTTCGCTGCGGAAGCAGCTGGGAAAGGCCTCGCTGCTGACCTGGAAGGGTGAGGGCCACACCGCCTACGGCCGGTCCAACAGCTGCGTCGGCAACGCCGTGGACGGGTACCTCGTGGACGGCAAAACCCCGGCGGACAACACCGTCTGCTAGGTCCTTTCCGGGGCTGTGTCCGCGCCCGTTCCGGTCATTTTGACCCGGGCGCGGACCCTCCATTACAGTTGACTCTTGCATGATCCGCCCGGTCCGCCGGAGGCTCACGCGGTGCTTCCTTAGCTCAGTCGGTAGAGCGTTTCACTCGTAATGAAAAGGTCATCAGTTCGATTCTGATAGGAAGCTCGAAAAAATCCCCTAGAACTCAACGGTTCTGGGGGATTTTTCTTTGCCCGGAACCTGCTGGGTGTACTCGTTCGTGTACTCATTGCCCATAATCGCGCACCGGAATGCATCGCAGCGCATAGCCTCGCTAACGTACAGAAAAGCCCCCGCACTCATATCCCGGAGTGCGGGGGCTTTTTGTCGTCTCAGAGGCGCTTGGAGGCCCGGACGGATGCCACCAGCAGGGCAAGGAGATCGAGGTTGATTCCCGTGCATATGTCGGCCAAGTCTTGGGTCGTGAACGATGCCTCGTCGCGGAGCCGCTTCGTCACGTAGCCAGGCGAGCGGTTGGCAGCATCGGCAACCTGCCTGGCGCTGATCCCGTGGCGCCCCATGACGCCTCGCAGCTCTGCTGTCACGGCTCGCGAGAATGCGCCGGGAGTCGGCTCGGAACCACTGGGCATTGCAACAATCTAAGCGACAAATTGGCCGAACTGCGCCCTGACCTGCATAAACGTCCCATACAAGCCGAGACGTCGCATATGTAGTCACAGGACAGTCTCAGCTCCGCCCCTGCTAGCGACCAGCGAGGCCCTGTAAATGCGCTAAATTAACGGATAAGGGTGTACTCATTCACAATGTCGGCGGATGCCGATAGGGTTGATCACTCGAACAGATATTCGAATTTACAACGGGGGTACGAATGGGCGCAGAAGCCAGGAAAATCGAGACGGTGCGCGACCTGGTGGCCGCTGCCGAGCTCGCCGGCGTGCGCCCATCAGAACTCATCGAGAAAGTCGAGCCTCAGCGCGCTCCATGAGCTGACGCGGGCTCAAGCCGAAGGTTTCGGCGATTCGAAAGAAGGTCGGCATCGGGATAGAGCGCTTGCCCGTCATGTAGCGATTCAGGGTTGCCCGCTCGATCTCGATAGCCTCGGCAAGGTCCTTCTGGTCCATGGACCGCTCGACCAGCTCCACCTTGATCTGGGTGGCAATGGCTGCTTCGAGTCCCTCAAACGTGTTCATGTGTCCAAACTTAACTACATTTGGACAACTTAACAACTCCTTCGGCAACTTTTGTTGCCCAAACGGACTACTCGATTTTCGAAACGGACTACTGAGACACGCCGACGCGCCGTACTTGCGATTGTCCGAACGAACACTTACGGTGGCTACATGAACACCACAACACGCCACGTGAACAACGCGGCAGACTCAGACGTCGCAGACCGCATCATGCACGCCATGATCGTCAAGGGCGTCACCAGGAAGGCCCTCGCCGAAAATACTGGACTCTCGTACTCCAAACTCCGGCGCAGTCTCGAGCAGCACCGAGCCGACGCCCGCAGCTTCACAGTCGAAGAACTCCGGAAAGTCGCCGCAGCGCTCAACGTAGCACCGTCGGCTATCCTCCCCGCTGACTTCATGGAGGCGGCGGTATGAGCCAGATCGCCTACACCTACGAGCAGGCCGCACAGCAGACCGGCTACTCCATCCGCACTATCAAGCAGGCCGTATACGACGGACACCTGCTCGCACGATACGCGAACACCAAAGCAGTCATCCGCCACGCGGACCTTGACGCTTGGCTCGACCAGCTCCCCGCAGAACCGCCAAGCAAGTAGCAGTACCAGCCGCAGCGCCAGGCGCCGGCCAGATCCACCCTACGCCCGAGTCAGGGCACCATCCCCCCATCTCCACCTCACCCGGTGTTTCACTGCCGGAGAAAGGGCGATTCGTTATGCCCAATTTGCTCCCCATTGTGATGCGTAAGAACAACGAAGACGGCCTCGGGCTCACGTTCTCGCAGATGAAGAAGTCTGCGCGGCGGTTCGAGAAGCGCTGCGAGGGCTGGTTGCAGGAGGACGCGGAAGCGTACGTGCTGCAACACCAGGATCCGACCGGCGAGGAAGCGGTCGCGAACGTCCTGCGGCAGGCGAACGAAGCAGCAGCTGCCCGACGGGTTGCGGAGGCGGCATGAGCGACACGAGCGCCCGCCGCGGCACCCGCCGGAACCTCAGCAGGCAGCCGGTACAGGGCAGGCCTACGGGCGGGCAGAAGGTCAAGCACTCCCCCATCAGCCCGGACGAGCTCGCATTCATTATCGACCGGGCCCGTGAGCAGCGCGCCGAGGAAGACATTAGCGCCTACCGAAGGAGTAAGCGGTGAAAGCAGCAGTTCTTGAAGACGTCAATTGGGCGGCTGATGCGGTCGCCACGATCGAGGGTTTGGCTCATGCCCAGTCGCTGGTCACGGCCGACGATCTCCGCCGTGAGATGCGGCCCGCACCTCACCCAAACCATGTTGGCGCAGCGTTCACGGCCGCCAAAGCCTTGGGCTTGATCGAGGCCGACGGCTACACGACTAGTAACACCACCACCCGCCGGCACGGGGTAATCCGCACCTGGCGCCGCAAGCTCGAAGGAGTCACCAAATGATCAACGGTTTCTTCGTCCTAGTCCTGGCGTTTGTGATCGTCGCCGGGCCCCCTATTTACCGGCGCGCCCGCCGCCTTGACCGTTTGGATGCCTACCACCTGATGCACGGGCCGACGTCCGGCTGCGTTGAATGCGAGGGGCCATGAGCTATATCGGAGAACGCCTTCGCCGCAAGCGCGAAGACCTTGGATGGTCGCAGTCTGAGCTTGCCCGTCGCATGGTAGTCGCAGGGTGGAGCGGTTACTCACAGATGGCCGTCTCCCGCACCGAGGCGAATAGCCGCACCCCGAGGCTTGACGAAGCAGCAGGTCTGGCACAGCTACTGGGGGTCAAGATCGACTGGCTTGCGACCGGCGACAGTGAGCAGCAGACCCCATACGACCACGGATACAGCGATGGCATTGAGGCTGCTCGCGACGCACTGAGAGGACTGATTCTGTGAGCACCATGCCCGGGTTCGCGTCCGCCGAACGCTACTTCGAGAACATGACCCCGCCGGACGACTTCGACCAGTGCGAGGACGGCGACTGTGACGAGTGCACTGAGTGCCTCGCCGCACGGGCCCAGGACGAGGCTGACGACTACGCGGACCAGCTGCGGAAGGACGGGCGGTGGGACCGTGATTGATCCCGCCGTTCTCGCCGCCGCACTCGCGTCTGCTGAGGCCACGGTGGCGTCCCTTGAAGCGATCGCCCGCCGGCATGCTGGCAAACCTACCGAACTCGATGCCCGGATCCTGCTCAGGGTTTCCCGCCGCATCACCCGCAATTATCGCCAGCTTCTGGCTGCTACCGAGAGAAGGACAGCTTGACTACTATCACCCAGCCCCGTCGCCGGTCGCCGTGGCGGTTCAGCCGCCGGATCACCGACGCCCTCGGCGCCCAACTCATCCCCGGCCGGCACTACCAGTTCGGGGCCGGCAAATGAGCCGCATGCGGTGCCTCACAGCGGGGTGCAACCCCGTGCTGGACGAGGACGCGGCGACCAAGCACAAGGAAGCCACAGGGCACCGTGTCGCCGCATGGCCCGTTCGAAGCGTGGAGGGGCAGCGCCGCGCCCGAGTGCGCAACAAGACCGGCTACTACCGCAAGTACAACGAGGGCGCGAAAGATCCATCCGAGCGCGGCCTTCCTGGGTACGACTATGCGGACTCCATCCACCCCTTCTCAGAAGAGGCGTTCGAGTGATTCCGGGTGCGTCGATCACCCCGCCGCTCCAGTCGGCGATCCGTTACCGGGAACTCATGAAAGCCCGACGTGACGCCGCCGATGCCACAGAACGCGCCGCACAGGCCTACCGGGAAGCCGTCGCAGCCAGACACCGGCTCGCCACCCTCGAAACCCAACACGCACAGGAGACACGATGAGCAAGACCAGCACCCGGCTCGCCGGACACGAACTCCACTACGAGGGAGCGCCGCACGACTGGAAAGGCCGCCCGATCAACTCGGTCTGGGGTGGCACGGCAGGCACTGGCCGGGCCAAATGCACCTGCGGCGAGCTGTCCCCCGAACTCACCTCCGGCACCAAGCGGAAAGCCTGGCACCGGGAACACAAGTACGAGATCCGCACCCAGCAGGAGACCCAATGATCATCTACAACGAAGCAGCCAACGACGTCATCGTCGAACCCATCGTCCTCAACGGCCACGACGGAGCAGTCAACATCGCTGATTCCGATGACGATCTCGACATCACCTTCGAGGACATCGAAACCGCCCGCGAATGGCTCGCCACCGTCGGCCGCGGACTCGATCAGCTGGAGACACGATGACCACCAACGAACGCAACGAACTGGTCCGCCAGGTTCGGCTGAGCCTGATCGTAGACCTCGGCTCCATCGTGACCGACCAGGATGCCGACGACGCCGCACACAACGTCGTGAGCATCGCCGAGGAACACTTCAAACCCCGCACCATCACCACCGCCGAAGAGTTGGAAGCGCTGGCCCCGTGGAGCATCGTCGAAGTCTTAGGCTTTTGTGCCGTCCGGTCAGCGGAGGACGAAGTTTGCTGGATCAGCACGAGCGGGCACTTCGGATACTCCAGCGCATCACTGATCAAGCACCACAAGTCCGTCCGCGTTGTCTTCGATTCGATGGCCGCCCTGTGACCGCCGCGGACCAGTACCTCGACACCATCCAGGCGAGGGTAGACGCTGAGCATGGCAGTTCGGCTGATCCGTGTGGCTCAAAGGTCTGCGTTGCACAGCGCGATCGGGCCAAGCTGCTGAATGCCGTGAAAGCCGTGGAGCGTGAGTGCAAGTACCTCGACACGCTGGCACCCGGCGACAAGCACTACGCCGGAGTCTTCCGCAAGGCCATCACGGAAGCCCTGGGTGGCACGGTATGAGCGCCGACATCGCACGGGTACTCGCAGAACACCGGGTCAGCACCCTCCGCGTCGGAAGCCACGCCGGCATCGAGCACATGCCAGACATTGGCGTTTACGAGCAGCGTTGTAGGACGTGCGGGCAGATCGAAGACTACCAATCAGACCATCAGGCCGCTGTTCTTGCGCCCCTGATCTTGCAGGAACGCGCCGAAGCCGTCCGCGACGCTGCTGCTGCCGGCGTTCGGAGCATCTTCGACATCTGGGGAGCAGGTGGCAGACGAACGGTACGGATGGAAGAGCTTCAGAACGCGGACGCCAAGATTCTCCGTGGCGAGTGGGACAACCACATCGGCTGGAACATTGGCGACATCGCGAAGGAACGTGCCCGTGCCGCCGCTATCGACCCGGAAGGGGCAAAGGAATGAGGCCGGCCCGACGCTGGCTCTACATCCACGCGTTCAACCTCCTAGCGCGTCTTGCCCCGCGTGACGTCCGTGCCGTGCATAACGAGGTCTTCCGTCGCGGGATGAAGGCCTACGACGACGCACGCCGCATCACAGTTCTGCCGCGTGCCGACGTGGCGCCCAGGTCCTGCCCAACACGGCTCATGGACGGTCGCAACGAAATCCGCTGCTGGCTCAACGAAGGTCACGAAGGAGACTGCAAATGAACGGGGGCCACCGTCTCGTCGCCCGCATCCTGATCCGCCGGCGCATGAAGTGCATCCGCAACCGGTCCCACACCATCGGCTACTGCCGGGCATGCGGGGTACACCAATGACCTACAAGCCCGGGCGACAACGCTGGCATGCGGTGGCGCTGGAGACCCTCTTCAACCGCTACGTCGAGTGCCAGGAATGCTCCCGCGTTACCCGCCACAAAGACGCCAAGCCCCTCATCCACAAAGGCGGCCGGCCTCGTGCCTGACCGATACACGGCGAACCGAAAACGACTGATTACCCAAAGACAACCACCGCCGGATAGGCGGTTTTTTATTGCCCAGATTGGGGACCAATGAGCCTGCAAATCTTCGAAGACCTCACCCAAGGAAGCGACGAGTGGCTGGCGGAACGGTGCGGCATCCTCACCGCCTCCGTGATCGGCCAGCTCGTCACCTCCCGCCAACCCACCGCCATCGAAACCGAGTGCCCGGAATGCGGTTCCACGCCCGGGGAACCGTGCACAGGGAAACGCGCACCCGGGCCGCTCAAAACACTCCACCCAGCCCGTGCAGCAGCCGCACGGGAACTCGACAGGGTCATCTCCGCCGACGTCACCAGCGAAACGGCCCTCGGCCTCATCATGACCCTCGCCGCCGAACGCATCACCGGGCACGTCGAACCCGTGCAGCAGTCCCGCGCCATGGAACGCGGCACCCTCGACGAGCCATACGCCCGGGCCGCCTACTCCGAACACCACGCACCCGCCTCCGAGCTCGGCTTCATGGTCCGCCACTACGACGGCTTCAAGATCGGGTACTCCCCCGATGGGCTCGTCGGCGAGGACGGGCTCATCGAGATCAAGAGCCGTGCACAGAAAGCGCAGCTCAAGACCGTCCTGGCCGACGAAGTACCAACCGAGAACATGGCCCAGCTCCAGACCGGGCTACTCGTCTCCGGCCGGGCATGGATCGACTACACCAGCTACTGCGGCGGCATGAAGCTCTGGACCAAACGCGTCTACCCGGACCCGCTCTGGCATGCCGCGATACTCGACGCCGCCGCCAAGTTCGAGGAGACCGCCGCCGCCATGGTCAGCAACTACCTCACCGCCACCGCCGGCATGCCAGACACCGAACGCATCGACCACTACCTCGAACTGGAGTTGAAGCTTTGAAAATCACCGCAGAGCCGCGCTCAGACCAATGGAACGCCGACGACTTCACCGGGGGCCCACGCACCTTCACCGTCGCCGGGGTGAAGAACGGTGCAGCCGAGCAAAAGTACGACATCGAACTCATCGAAGGGGAAGGCCGGGCCTGGCGCCCACCGCTGGGCATGCTCCGCGTCCTCATGAACGCTTGGGGCGACGAAGCCGCCGTCTGGGTTGGCCGGCGGGTCACGCTCTTCAAAGACCCGACCGTCCGCTTCGGGAAAGAAGTGCCTGGCGGGATCCGCATCTCGCATCTCTCCCACATCGGCAACAAGCCGTTGAACGTGCCGATCACGATCGCTCGCGGCACCCGGCGCACCTACACGGTCCAGCCGCTCCCAGATGCGCCCGCACCGGTCGCCGGCCAGCAGATGGAGCCGTGGCGGACCCAGTGGCAGGAGATCACCGCCGCACTGACCGCTGCCGGGCACACAGGCGACAGTAAACAGCTGCTCGCCATCGCCGCCCAGGTCATCGGCGCCGACTGGACGCACCCGAACAAGATCAGCCCCGAAGAAGCCCAAGCAATCCTCGCCGCAGTGCAGGAAATCGACCAGCAGGAGCCCACCGCATGAGCAAGATCATCCGACTCGCATCCACGAACTACAAGCGCCTCACCGCCGCCGAGATCATCCCGGACCCGGCCGGCAACCTCGTCATCGTGGCTGGCAAGAACGGGCAGGGCAAGACCTCCGTCCTCGACAGCATCACCGCCGCACTCGGTGGCGTGAACGTCAAGACGACTCCGAAGCCTATCCGTGACGGAGAAGAGCGGGCCGAGATCGTCCTCGAAACCGAGGACCTGATCGTCACTCGCAAATTCACCGCGTCCGGGTCAACGCTCACGGTGAAGTCCCCCGACGGCGCCGTCTACCCCAAGGGGCAGGCCAAGCTGGATGACCTCCTCGGCAAGCTCTCCCTCGACCCGCTCGCCTTCACCCAGCTCTCAGACAAGGAGCAGCTGGCCACCCTGCTGAACCTCGTTGACCTGCCGTTCGATCTGGATGACCTCGCCACCGAGCGAAAGGACGTCTTCGAACGCCGCACCGAGGCGAACCGTAAGGTGAAGGAGCTGACGGCGCGGGCCGCCGAATATGGCGAGCCGGCCGAAGACCTCCCCGATGAGGAGGTGAGCGTCTCCGCTCTCGTCAATGCCTACCGCGATGGGCAGGCGGTAAACCACGCGATCGATGTGGCCCGGACGGCCCGTGACGGCTGGGCGGGCAAGGTCGAGCGGGTCCGGCGCGAACTGGAGGAAGCTGAGCAGCAGCTGCTTGAAGCTCAGGCCCGCCTGGACGCCGCCCCCGAGAAGGTCGACCTGGACGCGATCGAAGCACAGGTCGATGGGGCGGAGGCTATCAACGTCGCCGTCCGCCAGCGCAAGGCCGCCGAGACGGTCCGCGCCGACCTGATCCTCGCCCAGCAGGAAGCCTCCGCGCTCACGGACGCCATCACCGAGATCGACATGCAGAAGGCCGCCGGCCTCGAAGCAGCGACCTTCCCAATCAATGGCCTCGGCTTCGACGAAACCGGTGTCACCTACAACGGCGTCCCGTTCAAGCAGGCGTCCGGGGCTGAGCAGCTGCGCGTGTCCCTGGCCATGGCCATTGCACTCAACCCCAAGCTCCGTGTCATCCGCATCGCCGACGGCTCCCTCCTCGACTCCGACAACCTCGCACTCGTGGAAGCCGCGGCCAAGGAACACGACTACCAGGTCTGGATCGAGATGGTCGGCGACGGTGACGGCCGCGGAATCATTATCGAAGACGGAGCCGTCCGCGCATGACCCCCCTCGATCCGGTCAATGTGATGTTCACCGCTGTCGCCGTCGTGCTCGGCCTGTTTCTTGCTTTCGTCGTAGTCGTGCTCGCTTCAGCTGCTGTCGTCGGCGCCGTCTCTGCCATCGACCATCTCAGGCGCAAGCGCCTGGCACTTCGGCGACGGAAGCGCTGAACCACCCGCCACACAGAAGCCGCCACCGAGCGGCTTTTTTCATGCCCGCGGCGCCCGGACACCGCCCCGGCCGGGCGCCGCGCAACACCGAAGGAAACCATGAACCACGCACAAGAACTCCAGGCCCGCGAAGGTGTCGCCGTCGTCCTCTACGGCAAGAAGTCATGCGTCCAATGTGACGCCACCGAGCGGAAGCTCAAGAAGCACAACATCCACTTCACCAAGGTCGACGTCACCAAAGACGAGGCCGCCCTCAACTTCATCAAGGCACTCGGCTACACGGCGGCACCCGTCGTCTACGTGTCCGCACTCGAGGGCGACGTCCACTGGACCCAGTTCGACGTCGGAATGATCGAACGCCACATCACGGCCCGCCCCGACGCGGAAGTCGCATGAGGGACAACTGCTGCGCCCTCTGCCGAGGACCACACGGTATCTGCCTCTCCCGGCACGCCTGCCAACACCACAAGGATGCGCAGGCCCAGGACGACGCCAACCACAGGGCCACCCGCACCGTTCGTGACCCCACAGGGGAAGCCGCGGTCCGGAACATCATGCGCTCCGCACGAACACCCACCAAGGCCGCCCCAAGGCGGCCTTTTTCGTACCCGAAAGAGGACCGATGAGCGACTACACCGAGTTCCTGAAGGCGAAGGCTGACTTCGAACGCGACTACGGCCAACCCGTCCCCGCGACGGCCGTTAACCCCATCCTGAAAGACCACCAGCGCGACATCGTCCGTTGGGCAGTCGAGGGCGGCCGACGGGCGATCTTCGCAGCGTTCGGCATGGGCAAGTCCATCATGCAGTTGGAGACCCTCCGGCTCACCCTGGCGCACGCCGGCGGCCGGGCCCTGATCATTGCCCCGCTCGGGGTGCGCGGCGAGTTCATCCGCGACGGCCGCAAACTCGACATCGAGGTCCGGTTCATCCGTCGGGCTGAGGACATCGACGGCGACGGCATCTATATCACCAACTACGAGACCGTCCGCGACGGGAAACTAGACGTCAACGAGTTCACCGCGGTCAGCCTGGACGAGGCCGGGGTGTTGCGCAGCTTCGGCTCCAAGACCTACCAGACCTTCCTCAGCCTCTTCGCCGACGTAGCGTACCGGTTCGTCGCCACCGCAACACCCTCGCCCAACCGGTACAAGGAACTCATCCACTACGCCGGATTCCTCGGCGTCATGGACACCGGCCAGGCACTCACCCGGTGGTTCCAGCGCGACTCCACCCAGGCAAACAACCTCACGCTCTACCCGCACAAGCGGGACGAGTTCTTCATGTGGCTGAACAGCTGGTCGATCTTCCTCCAGAAGCCCTCCGACCTCGGCTACTCGGACGAGGGCTACGACCTGCCCCCGCTACACATCGACTGGGTGGAAGTGCCGGTCGACCACACCACCGCAGGGGTGGACCGCGACGGCCAGGCACGGCTATTCCGGGGCGGCGCAAAAGACCTTCAGGGCGTGGCCAAGGAGAAGCGTGACAGCCTCCCTGCCCGCATCGGGAAGCTCATGGAGATGGTCGCCGACCACCACGCCAGTAACGACGGGCAGATCATCCTCTGGTGCGACCTGAACGACGAACAGAGCGCGATCGAGGCGGCACTCAAGGCGGCTGGGATCAGCTACTCCAGCGTCCACGGATCCTTGGACACCGACGAGGCTGAGCGACGACTCGACCAGTGGCGGGACCGGGAAACCTACGCCCTTATCGGGAAGCCCGTGATGCTCGGCCAAGGCCTCAACCTGCAGCAGGCAAACGAGGCGATCTTCGCCGGCGTCACCTACAAGTTCAACGACACCATCCAGGCCTGCCACCGCATCCAACGATTCGGCCAGACACGGCCCTGCACGGTGCACCTCATCCACGCCGAATCCGAGGGTGAAGTCGTCACCTCCCTCAAATGCAAATGGGCCCAGCACAGAGAGCTGACATCAACCATGACGGACATCATCAAGAAGTACGGGCTGTCCCGGAACTCCATCACCGAGGCCCTGACCCGCACCATGGGCGTCGAACGCGTCGAAGCTTCCGGGGAAGGCTGGACCCTAGCCAACAACGACTGCGTTGACGAAACCACGAACCACATGGACGAGAACTCCGTAGACATGATCGTCACGTCCATCCCGTTCTCCAACCACTACGAGTACACCCCGGACTACAGCGACTTCGGGCACACCGACGACAACGACCACTTCTGGGCCCAGATGGACTTCCTCACCCCGCAGCTGCTCAAGGTGCTCAAGCCTGGCCGCATCTACGCCTGCCACGTGAAGGACCGCATCAACTTCGGCAACGTGACCGGCGCCGGCATCCCCACCGTCAGCCCCTTCCACGCCGAGGCGCTCTTCCACGGCGTGAAGCACGGCTTCGACTACATGGGCATGATCACCGTGGTCACCGATGTTGTCCGGGAGAACAACCAGACCTACCGGCTCGGGTACACGGAGATGCGGAAGGACGGCACCAAGATGGGCGTCGGCTCCCCCGAATACATCCTCCTGTTCCACAAGCCCCAGACCGACCGATCCAAGGGCTACGCCGACGAGCGAGTGGTCAAGGAGAAGGATGACTACTCACTGGCCCGCTGGCAGGTCGACGCCCACGCAAACTGGCGCTCGAGCGGTAACCGGCACCTCACCCCTGACGAGCTCGCAGGCCTCCCCGTAGAGCAGCGCTCCAAGCTCTTCACTGAGCAGACGTTGACCGAGGTCTACGACTACGAGAGCCACGTCCGCATCGGTGAAGCGCTCCAAGGTAAGGGCGCACTGCCGGCCACATTCATGTCCCTCATGCCAGGGTCATGGGCACCGGACGTCTGGCATGACGTCAACCGGATGCTCACCCTCAACGGGGAGCAGAAGCGCAGGAACGTCCAGATGCATGTCTGCCCACTGCAGTTCGACATCGTGGACAGGCTCATCGAGCGGTACACCAACCCCGGGGACACCGTCTTCGACCCGTTCGGCGGCCTCGGCACCGTTCCCCTAAGGGCGCTGATGCTCGGCCGGCAGGGGCGATCCAGCGAGCTGAACCCCGGCTACTTCCTCGACTCCGTCAAGTACCTCGAAGCCGAAGAGCGCAAACAGGACATGCCGACCCTCTTCGACCTTGAAGGGCTACCGGACGCGTCATGACAGAGCGGCGCCCCAACCGACGGCCAGCAACCGAGTCCGAGGTGCTGAAAGCCAGGTACGACGAGGCCCGCGCCATCAAAGACGCGTGGGACCACAGGCTACGGCGGGCGCACATCGAACACGCGGCCGCCCAACGATACGGCGGCGACACTGAGGCCGCGCAACGCAACATCACCGCCGTCCAAATACAGGTCACAGACGCCGCCGGCGAACTCGCAGTAGCCCTGCAGCAATGGGTCCAATCATCCACACACACCGAAAGAAGAGCCTCATGAAGTTCACCCTCACCGCGGACGCCCTCGCCGATGCCGCAGCTTACGCTTCCAAGGGCATCAGCCCCCGCCCGCCCGTTCCGGTCCTGTCCGGCCTCCTGATCGAAGCCCAGCAGGGCGGCCTCAGGATCAGCGGTTTCGATTACGAGAAGTCCGCCCGCACCCAGGTCGCCGCCGAAGTCACCGAGCCCGGCACGGTCCTGCTGCAGGGGCGCATGTTCACGGACATCATCCGGAAGTTCGGCCGCAAGGCCGTGACCGTCACCGTGGACGAGCGCCGGGCAACCCTCACCGCAGGGTCCGCCGTTTTCACCATGGCCGCCATGCCCGTCTCCGAGTTCCCGCCCATGCCCGACCTGCCGCCGGTGGCCGGGACGATCGACGGAGACGTGTTCGCGGCCGCCGTTGGCCAGGTCATCGGCGCCGCCTCCACCGACGATTCCGTCCCGGTCCTCATGGGCGTGCATCTGGTCTCCGAAGGGAACGAGCTCACCATGCGCACCACCGACCGGTACCGCCTCGCCGAGGTCACAATCCCGTGGCAGCCCTCCGGCGGGGACGTCAACCTCCTGGTCCGCGCCGCCTGGCTCACCGACGTCGTCAAGACGCTGGCCGGGGAGGCCTCATTCCTCGCCGACGGGAACCTCGTCGGAATCCGCACGGGCAACCGGGCAACCACTGCGATCCTCCTCGATGGGGACTTCCCCAAGATCAAAGCCCTCTTCCCGGATGTCACCGAAACGGACGTGACCGTGGATCGGGCAGAGTTCGCCGAAGTGCTGGCCAGGGTCGCTCTCGTCGCCGAACGCAACACCCCGGTCCGGTTCACCACTAAGGACGGGGCTATGACCGTCGACGCCGGCACGGGCGAGGACGCGACCGGAACCGAAACGATCCAGTGCCTGGTCAGCGGCGACGACGTGCAGGTCGCGTTCAACCCCGCCTACCTCGCATGGTCCCTCTCCGTCACCCCGGCGACGGAGGTTGTTCTCGGCTTCCAGGACAACATCAAGAAGCCCGCACTCGTCGGCGGCCACGACGGCCTCCGCCACCTCCTCATGCCGGTGCGTCTCTGATGGCGGTCGAGATTGTAGGTCAGGAAATGCTGCCCGCCGAGTTCCCGGCACCAGTAATCACCGCGGACATTCTGATCCGTCGCAGCCTCGAAGAGGGCATCGCGCAGCTGGAGTACTTCACCACGGCCCTTAGCGACCGCCCCGGCGACGAGGACGAGGCGGCCAAGGAGCGCCGTCTCCTCCGCGGCAACATGCACCTCTTCGCATACCTTCTGGACACCGTCATAGCCGACGTCCTCATCGAAGTGCAGGGCTACAACCGGGCATGGGCCGACACTATGGCCGCGGCACTCGACGACAGGCTCGAAGGCGGCGACTACTACCCCGAAGTGCTGTGGCAGTGGGCCACCGAACGTGGCCTCGACCCCGAAGCTATCGCCGCTGAGGCGAAGACCCGAATCGACCAGAAAGACACCAAATGAGCACTGCACTGCTTGAGCGGCAAGAAATCCTGACCGAGCTGCAGCATCACATGCAGCAGGCGAACCGCGACGAACGATCACGGCTATGGCGTCCTGCGTCCGGCCGGGCAGCGTAGCGGCCCCGCGGTCAAGGCTCACCGGTACAGCGCCGAGCTCGCCGGCATGGACATCACCAACCGGCACGTCCTGCACGCCTGCGATAACCCGCCCTGCGTCAACCCTGCCCACCTGCGACCCGGCACGGACGCTGAGAACATGGACGACGCCAAAGAGCGGGACCGGCTGCCACGCGGGAGCGAACGTCGCGAGGCGCGCCTCAACGAGCAGCAGGTGATCAACATCAAGCGGATGCTTGCGGCTGGCGAGATGCACAAGGACATTGCCGCAAGCTACGGCGTTGTCCGCGCCACAATCACCATGATCAACACCGGCAAGACGTGGACCCACGTCGCCGCCTAACCGACGAAACACCCCGAGATAAGCCGTCCACCGTGGCGGCTTTTTTCGTGCCCGAAAGGAACCACCATGCACCAACCAGCCGCAGTAACCCGCCTGCAGCCCGCGACCTGTTCATCGTCGCAGCGCTGTCACTCGCTGGGTCCGGGTCGATTGTGGCGGCGTGAACGGCGCCTTAGGGAACGTTCGGGTTGATGTGGATGCTCATGCCGACGATGTCCACTTCGCGCTCCAGCTCGGGGAAGATCATGTCCGAATCCTCGGCACCGTGGGCTTGAGCGTGTTCAACGAACTCCCTCAACTCCCCCAGCGTCTGGTTGAAACCCCGGCTGTCGTCGTCGGAAAAGCTCAGCGTGTACACCTTCGAAAAATTTCCCATCCGCCAATTATGGCAGCCGTCACGGACAGTACGGCTCCGAGGCCAGAAAGGACCCACAATGGCTAGGCAGTACGGGCAGATCAAGGTGAGCATCTGGGTTGATGATGACTTCCTTGACCTGTCCCCCATGGCCCAGTGGCTGTTCATCCACCTATCCACCCACGCCGATTTGAGCCACTGTGGCGTCGTGGACTGGCGCCCCAAACGGATTGTCCCGAAGGCGAAGGGCCTCACCCTGGAGGTCCTCGAATCGGCCGCCCAAGAACTCATCGACGGCGTTTACATCGTGCCGGATGAAGACACGGAAGAGGTGCTGGTCCGCTCGTTTATGCGCTCGGATGGGCTCCTGAAGCAGCGGAACATGGGCGCGGCCGTGGCGAAGGCCTACGCCTCCGTATCGTCCCGCACGATCCGCGGCGTAGTCGTTCACGAGCTCCACCGGCTGAAGACCGAGAACCCTGAATGGACCAGCTGGGCGGCCCTCAAGGATGCCTTAGCGAGTAGGTCCATAAACCCCCGCGAAATGGTATCCGACGACGCTTCCTAACCCATCCAGAAAGGGTTCCAGAAAGGGTTCGGTAAAGGGTTCCGTCCAGCATCGCAAAAGGGTTTACCGAAGGGGTCTTGAAAGGCATCGGTAACACCTGCACCTAACACCTGCACCTTCACACCTACACCTAATCGTGCCAACCAAGTCTGTTTCTTAACTCACCAGGGCGCGGATTTTTGGCTTGAAAGGAATCCCAATTTGATCATCACGGACCAGCAAGGACGAGCCATCGCGTACCTGCTCCACGAGATCCGACCAGACTGGCCCGTCGCTTCGCTGATGTCACTCATCGACAAGCACCGCGACGTCCCCAGCCTGGGCGCCCTGACCATCGCCGCCACGACCAAGGCAATGGAGAAAAGCTGCCAGACCCCGGCGCCGATCTTCCACCCCGGCCCGCACTGGCCCGAAGCAGCAAGAGCCCAACTGCCGCGACCCGAACCCTGCGAAGACCACATCGGCCAAGAAGCCCACAACTGCAGATCCTGCTGGGCCGACGTCAAAGCCGGGATCCGCCCACAAACCCACATCGGAAAACACCACGAGGCCGCCCCAGACGAGGCGGCTTCACTCATTGAGGGAGACCAATGAAATTCAAGCTAGGCGACCCCGTTCGAGTCATCGCGAGCCCCGGACGCCACTTCGACGCCGTCGGCACTGTCGTGGACGTCGACAAGACCCAGCACTTCCCGTTCGCCGTCACCGGCCTCGATGCCTCGCTGCTCTGGTTCGGGCCGCACGAGCTAATCCTCGCCGAACACCAGACACAGGGGACGCCATGAAAGAGCCCGTCCACATCATCGTCCACGGCGCCCCCGCAACGCAGGGCAGCAAGAAGGCCTTCATCCGCGGTAAGAAAGTCGTCCTCGTCGAAATGGATGAGAAGCTACCCGCCTGGCGGGCCGCGGTCGAAGCAGCTGCCCGGCTCGCCACCGGTCCCGGCTGGGCCACATGGGACGGACCCGTGACCGTCACCGGCACCATCAGCCTCCGCAGACCGAGCACCACCAAGTTCAAGACCGCACCCGCCGGCCCGCCCGACCTTGACAAACTCCAACGCGCCATCGGGGACGCCCTCACGAAATCCAAAGTCATCACCGACGACGCCCGCATCACCCACTGGAACATCCGCAAAGCATGGACCGACGACCTCCCCGGCGCCAATCTCACCATCACCCAGGAGCAGCCATGATCGAAGTACTCAAAGCCCACCAGCCCGACACCGGCCACCGCGACCTCCACCAGCACTGCATCTGCGGCTGGCACGGCAAGGCCATGCAGCGCGACTTCCTCCAGCACCAGGCAGACGCATTGGAAGCCGCTCGCGAGCAGCCCGAGCCCGCGGCGACCGAATGGGGAGTCGCCAACAAATGGGGTAGCAGGTCAATGATCAGCAAGCAGAGCGCGCTCGACTACAAGACGATGTGCGACGAGGAGGATGAGCCGGCCCGCCTCATCAAGCGCCGCGCCGCCAGCCAGCCCGGGCCGTGGGAGGACGCGTGAGCCTGAATGACCACATCCACCAGCTCACCCGCGAGCACCTGGCGCTCGTAGACGGCGCGCTCGTGTCCAAGCCGCCGCTGCTCGTCGAGCTCAGGGCCGCATGCCGGTCCAACCTCGGAGCCATCGGCGGAGGATCGGGCGGGGCCGGGATGATCGTCAACTCTCAAGCCGTGAAGATCGAGAACGACATCAAAGCCGAAGCCCTCAACGAACACTTCGAAATGACAGGCCGCGAATACCAGGGCACCCTCGTTGACCTCATCACTTCGTGGGCGTCCATCCAGTCCACCGAGTGGCAGGACTACCTCGAGGGGAAGACGCTCGACTGGATCAACAAGATCCGCGACATGCTCGAAGCCAAACGCCCACCATGGCGCCCATCAATCCCATGCCCGGCCTGCTCCCAACGCTTCCACGGACCCGAACGGGAACCATGCATCGGCGTCCACTACTGGGACGACGAGGCAGAAGCCATCGCGCCCCCAGCCGCCTGGACAGCCAAATGCGACGGGTGCGGCGCCGAATGGAACGGTGACAACCTCAAATGGCTCCGGGCAGCCGCCGACACGCCCAAGACCCGTGTTGCCGAAGTGACTGAAGTGCAGGTAGTCTGAGTCCCGTCGAGGCCACAAGTCTCGAAATACAGCCGCTCCTAACCGGGCGGCTTTTTTGTTGCCAAGAGCTGGCGCCGGCCGATCCCCACGCGACCGGCGCCAGGGTGATGACCAACACATCCGGGAAGCGCCCGTAACAGCGCTGCACGGGTAGATAGCCCATCTGGTGACGGGCCGGGTTTGATCCCCAGCGAGGTCGGTTCGATTCAGGCACTACCCACTGATCGAACGCACGCCGGCAAACTCCAGACGGACCGCGGCCTCGCAAGTAGATCACCAGCACAAGACGCCGGAAGGAAGTCAGTCACTCAGAGTGACAGGCACCCCGTCCCGCAACGTTCCGCCCCTCGCCCGTCTAGCCAACTCCTCAATCAAGGCACTGCTACTGACGGCCGACAGATCCACATCCACTGACTTCCTGGCATCGAAGGCGCCGAGACTCCTGCTTGGGCCACATAGCTGCCGCAGCTGCTCGACATGATCATCGCTTGGTGTGCTGTTGCCGCTGGCCCAACGCCTGATCGTTGAAACGTTGACGTCCAGAGCACGGGCGATGTCAGCCTGCTTCATCCCGGTGGACCGAACCATGCCTGCGATATCGAGAGTTCCCACTCGCCATAGGTTACGCGAATAGAAAGGCCACCCCATGCGCCTCTACCGCGCCATCTGTGCCTGGCTCGAAGCCTCAGCCGCGGCCATGAGCGAGCCCGCTGACTTCGGCCCTGAAGGCGCAGGACAATCACAGGCCGAACATGCCCACTCCTACACATCCCGCCCAGAACTCCACGCCGGATACAGCGAGCGCAGCATCGACGACGATGACGGGCGGTACATACCGAACCAAGCCAATCGGCTTCACGCGAAACGGAGGCTAACCGATGCGCAACGCAGTTATCCGAAAGAAGCGTCTCAAGGCAGAACGAGCGGTCGATGACTCCATGCGCATGCCACGGCGGATCGTGATCAACACCGACATCAGCCACATCGATCAGAAGGTACTGGACCATGCCCTGATGACCAAGAGAGTCTGGGCTCACGACTGAGCGATGGCCACCTCGCGTACCGGCACCAGCACGTGGAAGAAAGTCCGGAAGCGTGCACTCCACCTCGCACAAGCGCAAGGCATCGACCGCTGCCCCTACTGCCTCGTCAAGCTCGACTACGAGACCAGCAGGACCCCAGCCAGTGCAGAGCCCGACCACGTCCACGCTCATGCCAACGGCGGTCAAGACAAGCTCGAAAACCTCCGCGTGTGCTGCCGACGGTGCAATCAGTCCAAAGGCAACCGTCCAGCACCCAGAACCGCGACCGTCCTAGCCGCCAAGCCGCTCAAGACCAGCAGGCACTGGTAGTCATCGGCGGCGCCCGCCCGGCACGCACTGTGGATAAACCTGTGGAATACCTGTGGAAATGGGGCTTGTGTTGTGGATAGCGGTGTGACAGAGTTGAGCCACCGAGACCCGCCGTTTGAATAGTCTCCGTATGGAGCGCGTGCCTATTGGCTAGAACGGCGGGTCGCCCTTTATCCCCTCCACCCAACACCCGGGAAATGCCACAGCGTTCCCCTCGGCTGGTAGCTGCGAGGACGAATGATACTGAGGTGTTTGGGGTCAGAGGGCTTGTGCGTACGAACGCCCTTCTGGATCGCCCCCGCCACCATATCCGCAAGCTGGATACCCACGTTCTGCTTCGAATCGGCGAAAGACACTTCCCGAATGGTCCCCGGGCGCTCGGAATTAGCCATGCGCATCAGGTAGGCCGTGTCCGCAATGCCGAAAGCTTTCGTGTCCTGGCCGTCGATGATGACCTTGGCGTCCCTGATCGTACCGAAGCCCCTCGATAGAAGCATGCGGATCGCATAGCTCTTGAGGGCGCTGGGACTCTCCCTCAACTTCGCACTGTAAAGCTTGCTCTTGTCGACACTGATCGCCCTGATGCTGTAGTTGACATCCGAGGTACACGCAAAGAAGCAGTCCTTGAGACGCTCCTTGGTCTTCGAGTACTTGAACTCCACCCTGTGCCCGTTCATATGCGCGCACGCAGTCATCCTCGACTTCAGGGCCTCAATGTCCGCCGGTTCGCGAAAGACGCACGCCGCCATGACCAGATGACTGCTCGACCCAGACTCAAACTTCAAGCCACCGTCGCCCGAGTCATCTATGAAAATATGCACCCCTCAATCTTGCCTTAGAACACTGACATTGTGCGGTCGAGGCCGCTCCCAGCCCCGGCCTGGGGGTGGGGGTATGACCCTCCCCCTGCCCCCGCGCCTCGCTCCCCAGGCATAGCGAAAAATATCCCCCCGAGCTCGCCTCGGTGGGCGCTGGGATGCTTTTCCGCGGGGCTGGGAGCTTCTGTGACTGCCGCGCCGCCTGCTTGTAGGGCTTTTTGACCTCGGTCGAATTTGCTCTCGTGGGCGGCGGGGCCCATTTTCCAACCCGGCCGCAACCCCTTATGTTTACTAGGTTTATCCGTTACAGCTTGGTAAACTTGTGGCATGACCTCTACGACGTGCGGGTACTGCGGTGGGCCGATGCACCTCCCGCGCCAGGGCGCGAAGTTCTGCACGTCGAAATGCCGCGTGTACGCGCACCGGGCCGCGAAGCGTCTGCCGGCGTTTCCTGCGGCGATGACAGGTCGTGATCGGTGGGTTCGGCGCGCTGCTGATAAGCGGCCGCTGACGGTTACTGGTCGGGCGGCGTCGTGCACGGATCCTCGGACGTGGTCGTCGTTTGCGACGGCCGCGGCGTCTGCGGCTGGCGCTGGTCTGGGTTACTGCCTCGGCGACGGTATCGCCGCGTGGGACTTTGACCACTGCATCGTCGACGGCGAGCTGGCGGGATGGGCCCGGGAAGCGATCGCCGACATCCGTGATCCGCTGCTGATCGAGGTGTCCCAGTCCGGAGAAGGTGCCCACGTCTTCGTGGAAGCTCCGGAGGGTCCTGGCCGCCGAATCAGGGACGGCCGCAACATCGAGTTCTACTCTGCCGGCCGGTACATCGCGGTGACGGGAAACAAGCTCACCCTCTAGGAGGTCCGCTGTGGAAGTTCCCCCGGGTCTCGGCGAGCGCGGCCAAGCTATCTGGCTGGCGATGGCCACCACTGACGTCCCGCGGAATGCGCTGGTGCTGGAGTCTGCGCGCCTGGCCGACCGTCTGGATGAGTTGGACAACATCATTCAGGGCAAGGGTGTCCTGAACTTGATGCAGTTCCGGCTGGATTTCCCGAGCGAAGAGGACGGGCCGTACAGCGTCGAGGTGAAGTTCCAGGCGCCGTTGGCTGAGGCTCGGCAGCAGGCAACGGCGTTGGCCAACATCCTCGCGAAACTCGCCCCCGCTGACTCGAATGCGGCCGCGGCTCCAGCGCCTGTCCCAGCGGTTCTCCCGGACAATGTGTCCCCGTTGCAGAGGTTGGCTCAGAAACTGAACGGCTAGGTGGTGCGGCGTGCTGATCGGTTCGCAGGTCGCACGCTTCAACACGGCGCCGTCGCCTCGCGGTTACAGCATGAAGCACGCTGAGCTGGCCATTGAGTTCGCGGAGGGCTACGAGCACGTCGCTGATCCGTGGCAGGCGGAGGTGGTGCGGGCGTGGCTCCGCACGGATGATGCCGGCTGGGTTTCTTCGACGTGGGGCTTGAGTGTGCCCAGACAGAACGGCAAGAACGGCGCGCTGGAGATCGTTGAGCTCTACCTGATGGTGGCGCTGAACCTGAAGATCCTGCACACCTCGCACCTGCTGAGTTCGGCGCGCAAGGCATTCAAGCGCCTCATGCACTTCTTCGGCACGAAGGTCAACGACCCTCACGCCAAGTTCCCCGAGCTGAACGCCCTGGTCAAGGAGATCCGCAGGACCAATGGCCAGGAGGCCATCGAGCTCCACAATGGCGGGCTGATCGAGCTCGGCGCCCGTACCGGTGGCGCCGGCCGCGGTAGTTCCTTCGACGTCCTGGTGATCGACGAGGGGCAGGAGTACGAGGAAGACGAGCAGGAAGCTCTGGAGCCCACTACTTCGGCGGCCCCGTCTGGTGATCCGATCACGATCTACATGGGCACTCCCCCGAAGGATTTGTCGGAGCGCGGTGAACCTTTCGTGCGGGTCCGGAACGCTGCGGTCACCGGCGCCGACAAGCGCTCAGCGTGGGTGGAACACTCCCCAGCCGGCGACGTCGACAAAATGACCGAGCAGGAGTTGCGGGTATTCACGGCCGACCGGACGCACTGGGCGGAGGCTAACCCTGCCCTTGGCGGCCGCATCAAGTTCCGGACGGTTGAGACGGAGCACCACAAGTTCTCCCCGCGGTCGTTTGCCCGCGAGCGGCTGAACATGTGGCCCACGCCCTCGGTTGCCGGGAAGCTGGCGTTCACGAAGTGGGACGAGCGGGCCATCGACGACCCGGATCCTGAGTGGCCGGTCGCGGCGTACGGCGTGGACATGAACCCGGAGCGCACGAAGGTCTCCATCGGAGTCTCGACCTTCGCTGAGGGCGACGATATCCACCTCGAGCTGGCTGCTGACGCCCCGTTCGACGAGCGCGGGACGACGGCGCTTGTGGAGTGGCTGTGGGAGCGGTGTAAGCGCCGCATCCCGGTGGTCATCGACGCATACTCCCCCGCCCGCGACCTGCTCGAAGCGCATTTGAAGCGGAAGAAGATGAAGGTCTTCATCCTCGGCGCGCACGAGTACACGCAGGCGTGCGCTGGTTTGCATGAGGCCGTTGAGAAGCACCCCGCCGTCACACACTTCGCCCAGGAACACCTCGACAATTCCGCGAAGAACACCACGCAGGACCCGATCAAGAACCGCCCCGGCTCGTTCAAGTGGAACCGGGCGAACCTTGACGTTGATTTGGCTCCGACAGTGGCCGTGACCTGCGCCCACTATGGCGCGATGAAGTTCGCACGCCGAATTCCGAAGGCTTCTGAAAAGAAGGTTCGCGGCGCAATCGTTTTTTAGGAGGTGGCCCGCTTGGCAGGTCAGGAGCTGGTACGCCCCTTGAGTGTCTCGGAGGCTGCTGCCTTCACTCGGATGCTCACGGTGATCCGCCGCAAGGCTGACCGGAACCGGCTTCGGACGTCGTATCACGACTCGAAGAAGAAACTGGACAAGATCGGCTTTTCGATTCCGCCTCACATGCAGGACTTCCAGGTCGCTATCGGCTGGGCGAGCAAGGCCGTGAAGGTGCCGGCCCGCCGTATCCGTCCGGACGGGTTCACGCTGGGCCGGGCATCATCGATGCTGGACGACCTTGAAGAAGTCTTCGGGGACAACCACTTCGCCGCGGTGGAGCGGATGGCCATCGAGGCGTCACTGCAGCATTCAGTGTCATTCGTCTTTGTCACCCCCGGGGACACGGGCCGGGGCGAGTCTGACGTGATCGTCGCTGCCCGCACGGCCCTTGAAGCCACGGCAGAGATCGACGCACGCACTAACCGGGTGACGATGGCGCTCGAAGTGGTTGGGCGCTGGGAGGCGCTCCTGTACCTGCCGGGCGAAACGTTCCGTGTCCAGTACCATGACCGGGCGTGGCTGATCACGGAGCGCTACGAGGGCATCCCCGGCCGCGTCACGTGCACCCCCTACGTGTGGGGCCGGGCCCTTGACCGCCCGTTCGGGTATTCGAGGATCAGCCGCCCACTGATGGGCTTCACCGACATGGCTGTGCGGACCCTGCTCCGGCAGGAAGTCAACGCCGAGTTCTACTCCGGGCCGCAGCGTGCGCTCCTGGGTGCCGAGGAAGAGCACTTCACCGACGCGAACGGCAAACGCATCTCGCCCCTCGATGCCCTTATCGGCGGCGTCTGGGCGCTTCCCGCGACACGCGATGAAGAGACCGGTGACCTGGTCAAGCCGACGCTGCAGCAGCTCGCGCAGGCGACCATGCAGCCGCACGGTGACATGCTTCGGACGATCGGGCTCATGGTCTCCAGCGAGACGTCGATTCCCGTGGGCTATCTCGGCATCATCCATGACAACCCTTCGTCGGCAGATGCGATCCGGGCGAACGAGGCTGACCTCGTTTCGGTGGTCGAGGCGGAACTTCCCAGCATCGGCATGTCACGCGTCGATCTGGCCCGCAACGTGCTGTCTGTGCGGCACGGTGCTTGGACGCCGATGATGGAGAGGGAGCTGCGCGGGTTGCGGGCCCACTTCATGGACCCAGGCACGGCATCAAAGTCGGCCCAGGCTGACGCTGGTCTGAAGTTCACCCAAACGTTCCCCGACGGTGACCCTGAGGTTGCCATGGAGGTCTACGGGCTGGACAAGGGCCAGATCGAGCGGATGAACACGTACCGCAAGAACCAGGCGGGAGCGAGCCGCCTGGACACACTGCTGGCGGCTGCGAAGTCGTCGAACGCCCCCGTTTTCAGTGACGGCGCGGCGAGCCCGGTGGATGAGCAGCTAAAGCAGGCTCAACTGCTCGCTGCGAAGGCAGGCGCACTGGGCACGCTTCGGCGCGCCGGCGTAGATGCAGACTCGGCGGCCGAGCAGGTCGGACTCGCTGGGGTCAAGTTCATCCCTGGTAACCCGATCACGATCCGTGAGGGCGCTTAGCCGTGGTGGACCGCGCTTCGATCGAACGGTACCGCTCGGCTACCTCGGAGCTATCGGCCCGGGTTTCGGACGAGTTGGCCGCATACTTCGCAGCGCTCGATTTGTCCCGGCCGGAGGCTGTGCGTGACGCCCTGCTGGAGTTCCTGCCCGTGCTGGTTGCGCAGTACGGGCAGGTGGCCGAAGTGCTGGCCATGGACTGGTACAACGAACTCCGGGCGGGGGCCGCGGGATCGTTTCGCGTAACTGCCCCGGCGGCCGCGTCGATCACCGCGGACCGCGTCGAGAAGAAAGTCCGGTATCTGGCTGGCCAGCTATGGTCCCCGGAACCTGCCGCCATGCTCGGCGCCCTCAAAGTGGCGACTGACAAATACGTGAAGCAGCACGGCCGCGACACCATCGTCTGGAACGCCCGACGCGAAGGCGCGCTCTGGGCCCGAGTGCCAACCGGGCCGAAAACCTGTTCGTGGTGCCTGATTCTGGCCTCCAGGGACGCCGTATACCTCTCCGAAAAGTCAGCCTCCCACCGAGCAGATGGTTCCAAGTACCACGGCCTCTGCGACTGCCAGGCCGTGCCCTTGCGGCGCGGTGACGACTACCCGCCGGGCTACCTCCCGGACGACTTCTACGACATGTACTCCGTGGCCCGCGACTCCGCCGGCTCTGGAGACATGAAGGAGATTGCCGCCGCGCTCCGACGCGAATTCCCTCACCGCGTCACTGACGGCGTGCATACCCACTAGTTTCCCTTCCGTGCGACGCGGGCAGGGTTTATCGCCGTGCGACGCGGCATTCAAGAAGGAGCTTTCCCATGACCAAGCAGTTCCCCCACGGCATCGATATCACCGCCCCCGGCGGACTCACTGCGCTGATGGCGTTCCACCGGAAAACCTTCGGCGACGCCGTTATGGAGACGGACGAAGAGGCTGCCGCGAAGGCGGCCGCTGATGCCGAGGCCAAAGCCGCAGCCGACGCTGCTGCGGCCAAGGCGGCCGACGAGAAGCTCGGAGAAGGCGGCATCAAGGCGCTGAAGGCCGAGCGCGAGGCTCGGGAAGCAGCCGAGAAGCGTGCCGCGGACGCCGAGGCCAAGATCAAGGCGGCCGAGGACGCGAAGCTTTCCGACATCGAGCGGGCCAATCAAAAGGCCGCCGAGGCGGAAGAGCGAGCCCGGAACTTGGAGAAGACCAACGCCCGGCTGACGGCGCTGGCTACGCACCCCGTGCCGGCGGAATACCAGGATCTGGTAACCGGTACGGACGAGGCCTCTTACCTCGCGTCGGCCAAGAAGATCTCCGAGCTCTACGCGAAGGCCGAGGGGAAAGCTCCGAAGCCGGACCCTGTCCCCGGGTCCGGACACCGCGCCGGCGACAACAACGCGGCGGGTGGTTCCATCGCTGCCGGCCGCGACCTGTACGCAAGCCGCAACAAGAAGAAGTAACCTACTTTCCCCTTAGGAGGGACCATGGACATCGCTATCAAGCGGGCGTCTTTCGGTCAGGACGATCAGTCCTGGCTTGGATCTGCGCACGGTACGAGCGCCGCGCAGAGCATCACCCTGGACGTTTCGACGTTCACCAAGGCCGATCACTACCCGGCAGGATTCCTGAAGTCGGGCCTGCCGCTGCAGAAGCTCGGTAACGGCAAGTACGGTCTGTGGGCGACCACTAAGCCGCTGGCCGGCTTCCTCTTCACGGCGGTCTCCGCACCTGCCGACTCCGCGACGCCTGTGGGCGCCGCGCTGCTTGAGCACGGCCGAGTGATCGCCGCCAAGCTGCCCGTATCCGTCGACGCCGATGGGCAGACCTCTGCCGCCGGCCGGATCATCTTCGCCTAAGGAGGCGCACCATGGCTCTTGTTCTTTCCAGCGAGTACATCACTCCCACGGAGCTGACCGGATACGTCCGCGAGGCACTGGCCGACCTGCCGCAGAACGCCTTCGGCCTCTCCGCGTTCCTGCCGGACGTGGAGACCGACGACATCGACTTCCGGGCCACGGTTGGCGGTGGCGGCCTCGCCCGCGTCGCCAAGTACCGGGCCTGGGACACCGAGTCCCCGATCTCCGGCCGCCGGGGGATCGACCGCATCAGCGGCGAGCTGCCTCCGATCTCGGAGAAGCGCCGGCTGTCCGAGTACGACCGGCTGAAGATGCGGAAGCTCGATTCCGGCATCGTGGACGCGATCCTGAACGACGCCGTCGACCTGGCCCGTGGCATCCACGCCCGCGTTGAGGTCGCCCGTGGCCAGGCGCTCACCGAGGGCAAGGTAACCCTGTCCGAGAACGGCCTCACCCTCGAAGCCGATTTCGGCCGGAAGGCGACCCACACGCAGACCGCAGCCACGAAGTGGAACGTCGACGGGTCCAACCCGATTGACGACCTGCTCGCATGGCAGAAGGTCTACGTCGCCACCAACGGTGTCCGCCCTGGTGCGACGCTCACCAGCCAGGACGTCCAGTCCTCGCTGATGCGCAACGCATCGATCCGGTCGATGACCCTTCCCGCAGGTTCGACCCAGCAGATCGTCACGATCGACGCGATCAACGCACTGCTGCAGTCGTTCGGCCTCCCGCCGCTCAGCACCTACGAAGCGCAGGTGGAGGGCGACGACGGCTCCGCGAAGTCGATCCTCGACCCCAAGAAGGTGCTGTTCCTGCCCCCGGCCGACCGGAAGCTCGGCGAAACCCTCTGGGGCGTCACGGCTGAGGCTCTGGACTCCGACTACGGCATCGACGCCACCGAGGCGCCCGGCGTCGTCGTCGGCTCCTACTCGGACAAGGATCCGGTCGGCCTGTGGACGAAGGCTTCGGCCATCGCTCTGCCGGTGCCGGCGAACACCAACCTGACGCTGGCCGCCACCGTCCTGTAGCTGTGTCGGCGGTGGGCTGAACAGCCCACCGCCGCTTGGCCCGAAAGGAGAACGCATGTCGCGTACTTTGAACACCCACGTGTCGATCTGGGGCGAGGCCGGCGAACTCGTCGTCCTGGCGCCGGGCGACGATCTGCCGGACTGGGCCGTTGGCCGAGTGGGAGAGCATTGCCTCGTTCCTGGGGCGGATCCTGAAGGCGAGCCAGACGGCGAGAAATCCGAAGCGGTTCCAGAGGAAACCGCTGAAGAGGATGGCGCCTCCGACTCGGAGCCCGCCGACGAGAGTCTGGACTTCACTAAGCCTGCCCCGGCCCGCCGGGGCCGGCCCCGGAAGTAGTCCCGGTGGCCAGCGATTATGCAACTCTGGCCGACCTGAAGCTGCACTGGCCTGATCTCCCCGCCGACGTAGAGGCAACCGCCGAGCACAAGCTCCATGAGGCGTCGGTCGAGGTTCGGGGCAACTACCCGGACCTCGACCAACGCCTTGCCGCTTCGGTCGAGGCTGGCGGCATCGACCCGGACATTCCGAGGCTCGTCGTCAGCCGAATGGTCAAGCGCGCAATGGACGTGAGCGAGGACGAGCCGACTGCAGGCTTCGAGTCGTTCCAGTTCGGCACGGGCCCGTTCTCCATGGGCGGCAAGCTGCGTAACCCGGATGGGGACCTTTACTTAACGGCCGCCGATAAGAGGTTGCTGGGTAAGTCCAGACCCCGCCGGCAGGCATGGACGATTCATCCGGGAGGCTGACATGGGAGTCGTTTCGAGGTTTCCACCTTCCTGGCGGACTGATGTCGTTGTGCTCCGAGGTGGTGGCCGTGATGCGAAAGGCAACCCGCTTCCGGTCAAGGAAATCCCCGTCAAGGACTGCATCGTCGGGGTGCGGGCAACATCAGACCCGGTAGACCGATCCGACGTCACAAGCTCGACGGCCGTCCTTTACCGTGACCCGGGCTTCACTTTCCTGCCTGCTGACCGCATCCGAGTCCCCGCCGGCAAGCGCATGGCTGGGACGTGGTCGGTTGATGGGCGTCCCGGTGAATGGCCCTACGGCTGGGAACTCGGGCTGGTGATGTCCTGATGGCGCTGCAAAGAGTCCGAGGCTCACGCAACTATCGGGCCGACGATTCGGGACTCCGCGAGTTTGGCACCTCGGCTGCAGTCGGTGAAGCCACCTTGGCCGCAGGGCAACGGCTGGCTGGCAACGCGGAAGCGGTGGGGCGTGGTGAGTACAGTGCCTCATCCGCGACTGTGCTGGCCGGCTGGGCAAACGAGCGCCGGGCCGGTGCCATCGTCCGCGAGACTCGACCTGACTGGAGAGACACCCGGGATGCGATCCTGAACCGCGTTGCCGAGTCCATGGAAAGCAGGGGCAAGTGATCGAAGCACTCGTTTTCCCGGACACCCGCGATGCTCTCTTCGATCTGGTCAACGGGGCACGGCACTTGGGTGAATCGGTGCGGGCGGTCTACCAACTGCCAGCCGACGAGTACGGCGCACTCCAAGGCCCGTTCCCAGTGGCACTCATCTACGGCGCCCCGGGCGGCAAGACCGGATTCGTTGATCGCGTGGATCGTCGAACCATCGAGGTATACGCGCCAGGCCAGGAAGCGGTAAACACGCTCGAGTCGATCTCGTCATCCATCTGCGGTGACGACATCGAAACCCCGTCCGGATACATCGACAAGATCGAGGTGGACGTCGACCCAGAAGACGTCCCCTACCAGTCGGACACGCTCAACAAGGCCGTCGCGACGTTCCTGGTCACGAGCCGGCCGATCTAAGCCCCGTTCGGGGATTCAACAACACTCTGAGCCCTGGAAGGGGTCTATTCGCTATGCCTACTTTTGCAACCACTCAGGCTGAGGCCGACGAGCGCAAGCTGATCCGGAAGGTCCAGCGGGCCGTCGCTTTCCTCGGCAAATCCGATGTCGAACTGCCGGAGAGCATCTTCGCCGCAGGCGGCGGTCTGATCGACCTCAAGGCGCTCGGCTGGAAGCCGGTCGGGATCGTCACCCCGGACGGCTACAAGTTCTCCCGCTCCATCACCAAGGAAGATGTCGATGCGCTCGGCTATGCGACGCCGGCCCGCTCCGACATCACCAAGGTCGCCCGCCAGGTGGTGTTCACTCCGCTGGAGCACGGCCGCCGCCACATCCTCGAGCTGAAGTACGGCCAGGACCTGTCCGCCGTCACCCAGGATGCGACGTCCGGCGAGATCGTCTTCGACGAGGTCGACCTGCCCTCCGGTGAAGAGTACAAGCTGCTCATCCTCGGCAACGACGGGCCGGCCAGTGAGAACTGGGTCATGGGCAAGGGCTACGGATCCGTGAAGCTGGCCGACTCCGGGGAGGAAGCATGGGGCGGCTCCGACCCGGTCAAGAGCGACCTCACCCTCGACGTCTTCGTGGACGAGGAAACAGGCACGCCCGTCCGTCACTACCTCGGCGGTACCGGGGCCCTGAAGTACAAGGACGTCCTTGGCTTCAGCGCCACCCAGCCGTAGTCCCTCAATCGCGGTGCGCGGCGCTCTCCGGGTGTGGCGCCGCGCACCGTACCCATTCACACCCGGCAACTTTTGAGGAGTTCCAATGCCCCGTTTCATCAAGGATGGCCTCGTCATCGAGACCGCCCTTCCGTCCGAGGCGGCTGAGCTTCGCCGCGACGGTTTCACAGAGCAGAAGGCGAAGACCGCGGCTGTCCGCGAGGCCGACGCCACGCCAACCGCCGCGCCGGCCGCCGAACCCAAGTCCCGCAAGTAACCCCACCCAACCCTCACACCCGGAGGTAACACCATGGCAGTAAAGAACAACGACAAGCCGCTCGGCAACATCAAGCGCGTCCCCGTCGAGGCGGAAGTCAATCAGGACCCGGCAATGTACCCGCTGAAGTCCGGCAAGCTTGTTACGTTCCCGGACATCTTCGACCTGCCCATCGAGGAGGCCGAGGACTTCTTGGATCAGATGAACCAGGCGGCCCGCGAGGGAAAGATCTCGCCGCTACTCAAGAAGTGGCTTAGCGAGGAGGACTACGAGGCGCTAAGCGGAGAATACCCCACTCTCCGCAAGATCAAGCCCGTCTTCTACGCCGTCATGAACTACTACCAGGGCGTGTGGGGCGACGCGGGGGAAGGTACCGCCTCCGCGAGCTAATCCGGCGCTACCGTCGCGAAATCCGTGGTGACCTGATGCAGGTTTACGGCGTCGATCTCGCGGCATGGTACGCCAGTGGGCGGTGGGTTGCCCTGCTCGATTTCATCGACGGACTGCCCACCGCTTGCAGGCTCAACGAGGCTGTAGCTAACGACCCGGAAGCCGCCGCGACACTCGCCGAGCTGCGGCTCAATACCCCGGATGATGCCGAGCCCTGGTCACCCCGCATCAGCGAGTTCGACCTATCCGCGACAATGCTCCGCGAAATCTTGCACGCCATCAAGGGTCTGCGGGCTGTGAGCATCGCGGCGGCTGGTGGAAAGCCTGGCGAAGAGACGCCGTTCCCTGCCCCGTACACCGAAATAGACCGCGCAATTGCCGCTGCGGAACGTA
>Ga0308160_10001625_pt1 | contig 30449 bp, 21 predicted proteins | sample PhyFR1_FD_201036 | JGI IMG/M metagenome (GOLD analysis project Ga0308160, IMG submission 201036) | Phyllosphere microbial communities from UC Gill Tract Community Farm, Albany, California, United States - DLSLF.R1 | ecosystem: Host-associated > Plants > Phyllosphere > Unclassified | place: USA... | reverse complement strand
GGCATCGTCGCTCTGCCAGCCCGCGTCCCGAGCGGAGCGTGGCACCGTGAGTCGCGGGTGGAACGGCTTCGTCGCGAAGTCGACATGGCTTCCGAAGGCGTGGCGCGAACGCGCTGAACGTGCGCTCTCGGAGGACCCCTCGACACCGGCCACACCGGACACGAACGACGCCGAGTCCGCAGCGGACCACTCGACGCGGCGCACGCCGGATCCCACATCCCGGGCGACGCCGACACCCCCTACTCAGCAGCCCGACGACTCGGCGCCACTGGACGACCGCGACGCGCACGCACCCCGGACGCCGGTCGCCGGCCCGGACGTCGACGAGGCAGCACCAGCCCATGACCGGTCCACGACCGGCCTGGTCGACCCGGTCGCCCTCCCCGTCACCGCGTCGGCCCCGGTCGTCCCCCTGAGCGTCGCCATCACCGATTTCGAGCTCGCCGACGACTCCGTCATCGGCCCGGCATCCGTGCTCGACAACCTCGAGCTCACGAAGGCCGCCGTGACCCGCGTCGCATCGGCGATCCTCACGACCGAGGGCCCGATCGCCGTCCCACGACTCGTGACCATCGTCGCCCGGCGCTTCGGCGTCGACCGACCGTCCGAGGAGTCCCGCACCGAGCTGTCAGCGCTGGTGACGGAGGCGTTCGTCGTCCAGAACGGTTTCGCCTGGCCCACCGGACTCGACGTCGTCACGTGGCGAGGCGTCCGCCGGGTGGTGCATCGCGATCACCGCGCGGTCACCGACATCAGTCCCGCGGAGATCTGCAACGCCATGGAGCTCGTGATCACCGCGAGCCCCGAGCACGAGGTCGACCGCGAGCAGCTGCCGATGCAGGCGGCGTCCGTGCTCGGCTACGGTCGCCTCGGTGAGACCGCTCGACGCTGGCTGGACCTCACGCTCGCCCAGGCGGTGCTCCACGGTCGTCTCGTCGAGGACGGCGAACGCATCCGCCTGCCCTGACGCCGATCGGTCAGCGGACGGGCGGACCCTGCTGGCCGAACGGCAGACTCGTGTCGGTGACGCCGTCGATGAAGGCGTCCATGCGCTGGAGGTTGAACCGGCCCTGGTCGTTGAGCAGGAACTGGTACTCGTGCTCGAGCCCCGGTCGGAAGTCCGGGTTGAAGATCATCGATTGCACGTCCACACCGAGGCCTTGGAGCTTCGCCTTGAACTCGACCGACTGCGGGTAGAGCGGATCCCAGTTGCCGACCGTGATGTACGTCGGTGGATACTTCGCCGTCAGATAGTCGACGACGGACGCGGACGCCACCTCCGGTCGGGTCTTGTAGTCGCGCGCTCCGAAGTACGACCAGAGCACCGTGTCGAGGAACCACCCGAAGCTGCCCTCGGCGTTGACCAGGCTGAGGTCGTAGGCCCCGCAGGCGAGGACCACCCCGGCGAGTTGCTCCGGTTCGATCGGCGATTCGACCTTGATGGAGCTGGCGTACTCCGAGCTCGTGACCACGTTCGCGACCTGGGCGGCGATCTGGGCACCGGCGGAGTCGCCGGCGAGGATGAGCTTGGACGAGTCCACGTTGAGCGCGCGAGCGTTGGCGTCGAGGTAGCCGAGCGAGTCGGCGACCTGCTCGATGGGCAACGGGTACTGACCCTCGGGCGCGATCGTGTACTCGACCGCGATCGCCGTGTACCCCTCGCCGGCCAGCACGCGCATGTAGTTGGAGATGAGTTCCTTGCTGCCGGAGATCCACGCTCCACCGTGCACCCACACGATCGTCGGGAGGGCGGCACCGCTGCCGCGCACCCCGTCGGGCGTGTAGACGTCGAGCAGCGCGTCCGCGTCGCCGGACCGGTACGGGATGTCCTTTCGGACGTCGACACCGTCGGGGACGTACTTCACGAGGTCGGATTGCACGACCTTCGCCCGCTCGTCGAATGCCATGCGGATGACCATCGAGCCCGGCCACGGGGTCAGCTGCAACCAGACGAAGATCACCAACGCGATGGCGAGGATCACGCCGATGATCCAGAACATCGTGTTGCGGACGACACGCAGGAAGCGCGCGAAGCCCGAGCGAGGGGGTGCTGTCCTCAAGCGATTCACCTCCTGGCGGGTCTGGACGGCGGCGCTGCCTGGCGGAACACGAACCTCCAGTCTCGCATTCGATCGGACACCGGCGGCGTCCCGGAAGTTTTTCGACGGATTTCGTGACGAATGCCCGCCGAGCTGCGTCTTACCCGATGACCGGACATCATCACCGGTTTCCAACGCAGACGAAGGAGAACGCCATGAGTGCATCGGACAAGATCCAGAACGCCGCTGAGGACCTCGCGGGCAAGGCGAAGGAAGCCCTGGGCAAGGTCACCGGCGACGACAGCAAGGTCGCAGAGGGTAAGGCCGACCAGACGAAGGCCGACGCCAAGAAGGCCGGCGAGAATGTCAAGGACGCGTTCAAGCACTAGTCCTCGCGATACAGTGGCTGCCCCCGCCCACCGGCGGGGGCGGTAACACGGTCGACCGGCACCCCGTTCGATCCAGCAATCACATTTGGAGACATCATGAGTTTTCTCGGCTTCCTGCTGCTCGGCCTCATCGCCGGCGCCCTCGCCAAGGCGATCCTTCCGGGCCGTCAGGGCGGCGGCTGGTTGATCACGCTGCTGCTCGGCGTCGTCGGTGCACTGCTCGGCGGCTGGCTCGGCGGCATCCTCTTCGGCGCGAACCTGCAGGAGTTCTTCTCGCTGCAGACCTGGCTCCTCGCCATCGGCGGATCCATCGTCGTGCTCCTCATCTACGGCGCACTGACCCGCAACAAGAAGGCGTAAGCGCCTCCACACAGCACTCGGACGCCCGGCCCCTCCAAGGGGTCGGGCGTTCGTGCGTGTCTGAGGAAGGCCGGCGACCGCGGGTGTCCGCCATTGAGGGGACTGTGCGACCTTCTGCGCCCTGTCAGGATGTCTGATGTTTGACGTCAGAAGCTGATATGAGAGGAGGTGGTCTCATGGACTTCTACCGAAAGCTGCTCGAGCTGCTCCGCGCGATCTGCGGCTGGGCCTGACCCGCACGGACGAACGCCCGGTCCACCAGGACCGGGCGTTCGTGCGTCGCGCTGCGACCCGAGTCAGGCGTGCTGGCCCTCGTGCTCGCCCTCGCCGATCTCCTCGACGAGCTTCGCGTTGAAGGCCGGGAGGTCGTCGGGCGTCCGGCTCGACACGAGGCCCTGGTCGACGACGACCTCCTCGTCCACCCAGGACGCGCCCGCGTTCCGCAGATCCGTCTTGAGGCTCGGGTAGCTCGTGAGCTCACGACCGCGGACGACGTCCGCCTCGATGAGGATCCATGCGCCGTGGCAGATCACCCCGACCGGCTTGCCCTGCTCGAAGAACGCCTTCGCGAAGGCGACCGAGGTCTCGTCCACGCGGAGGTCGTCCGCGTTGACGACGCCTCCGGGCAGCACGAGTGCGTGATAGTCGTCGGAGGAGGCCTCGGCGACCGCGACGTCGACGGGCTGGACGTGTCCGTTCTTGCCGGTCACGTCCTGGGTGGCGGGCGACACCAGTCGGGCGGTCGCTCCGGCTCCGGTGACCGCCTCCCAGGGGCTCGTCAGTTCACTGTCCTCGTAGCCGTCCGTGAGCAGGAAGGCCACCTGCTTGCCGTTGAGTGCTGCGCTCATCGTCGCTCCAATCCGTCAGCGTCGAGGCACCGTCCAGCGCCTCGCCAGCGACGATACGCTCGGCTCCACATCTCGGACCCGGACTTCCGCCGAACGCGAACGGGGTTGCTCAGGCGTCGCAGGCGATACCGTCACCATCCCGATCGAGGTCGTAGACGTCGCTCCCGACGACGTACACCGGGCCGGGCGTGTACGCCGGTCCGTTGCCGCTTCCCCCGGCGCAGTCGACGTCGCTGGCGATCGGAACGCACTGCCCCTCGTAGTTCGGGTCACACCCTCCACCGGCCGGATCGGCGACGGGAGCGGGAGGCGGCGGAGCGGGTTGCCGCGTCCCGACGGACGTCACCTGCGCGACCGGTTGGACCGACACGAGCTGTGCGACGAGCTCTCGAGCGATCTCGACCCCGGCTCGCGTGGTGACGCGGTAGGTGTTCGTCTGCTGCCCGGGGACGCCCGTCGTCGTCACGACGACCTGACCGACGTCGATGTTCGGGTCCTGCACCTCGGTCACCGCGAACGGGATCTCCACCACCTCGGTCACCTCGGTGACGACCTCGGTCGGGGTGGGGGTCGGCGTGGCACTCGGCTTGGCGACGGACGTCCCCTCCGGAGCCGACAACAGCGCCGCCGGACGGGGCCCGACCGGGTGGATGGCCGCGTTGGCGCTTCCGCCCACGACGACCAGGCACAGGGCGGCACCGATCACGGCGGCCGCGATCCCGCGGTTGCGGATCCCGAGGGAGGAGACGCGACCACGGACGAGCGCGACCACGCCGATGACCACGGCAACGATGGCGACGAGTGCGAGCATCGCCCAGAACGCGCCACCGACGGCGCTGACGAGCAACAGTGCTCCGACCAGGCTGAGCAGGACGATGTGGAGTGGTCCGAGGCGGCGCGTTCGCGTGTCCCCGGCAGCAGCAGCAGCAGGGACGGCGACCGGGGGAGCGGGCACGGCCGCCGGCATGCGTTGCCCACCCCAGCCGACTCCGGTCCACCATCGTTGCCGGCCGGGCTGCTCGGGATCGGGATACCAGCCTGCGGGAGAAGTCATGCCCTGATGTTGGGGCCCGGAGCACGACGGCACAAGGTCCCCGAGTGGGGCGGGAGGGGATTCCTCCCGTGCCGTGTCACGGCGCGTGTCAGAGGCCGACGAAGCGGATGGTCTGCTGCAGACGCGTGCGGATGTCGAACAGCTGGTTGCCGCCCATGCGGTCGACGCCCGGGAGACCGGTGCGGAGGAGGTCGGCCAGGCGGGAGCGCTCGACGAGGACCGTCACCGGATGCTTGCGACCGATGAACTCCACCGACTCCGGGGTGGCGCCGTCCGGCACGACGATGACGGAAGCCGTGAACTTCACCCGCGCCGCCTTCGCGACGGTCCGAGCCGAGCGCACGATCGACCGGACGGGCTCCTCGCGAGGATCGAGCGTCTCCCCGACGACCTCTCCACGGTGCACCCGGACCGGCCCACCCCAGTCCTCCGACTTGACCGCGAAGAGGCCGGTCGGGCCGAGGACGACGTGGTCGAGCTTCGCCTCGCCCGGCGCCAGGACGTCGTGCCAGACCGTGTATCCGATGCCGAGCGTCGCCACGGTGCGCGCCGTCTGCTCCTCGGCGAGCGCGTTGGCCAACTGGTGCCGGATCTCGCGCGGAGCCGAGCGGACGAGCTTCGGGTCGTAGGGGTCGTCGAGTGGGACACCTCGGCCGACCCACTCCCGGATGAGCCCGAGGTAGGCCTCCCGCGAGTCTCCGCCGGGGTGTCCGTAGGCACGAGCGCGAGGGCGTGAGTCGGCGCGCTGCGTACCCGACCGACCAGTGGTCGACGCCGACCAGGTCGGCGCGTCGTCGTCGCCCGCGTCGGAGGACGGAACGTTGCGCCCGCGGTCGTAGGCGGCCCGGTCCTGCTCGGTTCCGACGCGCTCCCAGGCGAGCTGGACGGCGTTGAACTGCCGCGCGCTTCCGCCGAGGTCGGGGTGGGTCTCGCGCATGAGCCGTCGGTAGGCCCTCCGGAGCTCGTCCTGCGTCGCCGTCGTGCTCACGCCGAGCACCTCGTACGGGCTGGCTGAGAGTGGGCTCTCCGGCATGGAGGGTGGTCGCTTTCGTCGGCGGCGTCGGTCGGTCCGACACGGCAGACTATCGCCATCACCTGGAAGACCGCCCGAACCGGCACCCTGTCGGTGCTGTGGAGCATCGACTGGTCTCCCGGATCACGGACGACGGCGTCCTCATCGCCCAGGCACGGTTCCACGACGAGTAGGGCCAGCGTGCCTGAACACCTCAGGAGCTCGGCAGGAGGATGCCGTCGTCCAGCAGGGCGCGGACCCGGGGGATGAGTTCGGCGCGGAGTTCCGCCGCATCGACCTCGACGAGCTGGGCGATCGCGTCGATGATGGCTCCCAGGGTCAACTCGCCGTCGCAGGCCCCGACGAGCCCCGCCAGGCCCGTGTCGATGCCCACCGAGCGAGCCAAGCCGCCACCCTGCCGCAGCGTCATCGCCGTCGGGTCCTCGTCCCCGGGCCAGTAGTGGCGCTCCTCGGTGACATCGCCCGCGAGGATGACGCGTTCACCGAGCAGCTGGTCGTCGTCGAGCGCCACCTGCCAGTCGTGAGTGAGGAGACACACGGCGAGGTGCGCACCCAGCCCGGCGGCGTTCGAGCCCGCCTGCCCGTGCAGCCGCTCGTAGCGGCGCAGCGGAGTGGACGGGTCCGATCGACGGAGCAGCACGTACCCGAAACCGACGCCGGTCACGGCCCGAGCCGCGAAGTCGTCGAGCCAGGCTCCCGCGAGGCGCTCGAACTCCGGCGTCCCGAGCCGTGTTCCACCGTCGCGGATCCAGGTCTCCGCGTATTCGGCCGGATCCTGCACCTCGCGCTCGATGACCCAGGCGTCGACCGGTTCCGGGCTGCGCTCCACCCACCCGGCCACGCGGTCGAGCCCGTCGGCGCCGTCTCGGTACTCCCAGTTCCCGAGGAACTGCGCGACCCCGCCGGGCGTCAGATGCCGGGCGACCTCGAGGAACACGGACTCGACGAGCGCATCGCCGACGAGACCGCCGTCGCGGTACTCGTAGCTCGGCACGCCCTCGGCACGTGGGGTGATGACGAACGGCGGGTTGGAGACGATGCGGTCGAACCGTTCACCGGCGACGGGTTCGAACATGCTGCCGTGGCGGAATTCGATCGAGTCGATGCCGTTCAGGCGCGCGTTGAGTGCGGCGAGCTCGAGGGCTCGTTCGGAGATGTCCGTCGCGACCACGTGATCCGCGATCCGCGACAGGTGGAGCGCCTGGATGCCGCACCCGGTCCCGAGGTCGAGTGCCGTTCCGATCCGCTCAGGGAGGATGATGCCGCTCAGGGTCATCGACGCGCCGCCGACCCCGAGGACGTGCTCCTCGCCGAGCTCGTGACCCAGCGCGAGTTCGCCGAGATCGGAGGCGATCCACCAGGCACCGCTCCCGTTGGCGTCGACCCAGGCGTACGGCCGCAGATCGATGGCCGGGGCGACGGATCCGTCGTCGCTCAGGCCGACGAGACCGAGCGCCACCGCGCCGTCGAGACCGAGCGACGGCAGTGCCCGCGTCGCGTCATCGGCCTCCACGGCGACACCGAGCACGAAGAGCGTCGCCAGCGTCGCGATCGGTTCCACCCCCGCGGTCCGGCGGCGTTCGTCGAGTGAGCGGATCGCCACGACCCGGTTGGAGCGGTGCAGGGCGGCCTCGGCCGTCTCACCCCAGAGGCCGCGCACCCGTTCCACCGTGTACCCGGCCGCGTCGAGGTCGGAACGGAGGAGGTCGATCAGTCGCTGGTCCACGCCCACCAGTGTGCCAGCTGCGGGGTGGGCCGAGCCGCCCACCCTGCAGCCGCCGTCAGCGATCCGTGGTGAGGATCGCGTCGAGGTCCTCATCGGTCTGCTCGTCGTGCTCCTCGGCCTCGCGCTGCGCGGCCTTCGCCGTGCGCTTCCGCTCGCGCTTCGCCAGACGGCGCTCGGTCCGGCGCTCCAGGAGCAGGTACAGCACCGGCACGAGGATGAGCGTCAGGAGCGTCGACGACACCAGGCCGCCGATCACGACGATCGCGAGCGACTGCGAGATGAACACCCCGCCGCCGGTGAGGCCGAGCGACATCGGCACGAGCGCGAAGATGGTCGCGCAGGCGGTCATGATGATCGGTCGCAGACGGAGTCGGGCCCCGTGCAGGACCGCGTCGTCGATGCCGTCGCCCCGAGCCCGGTACGAGTTGACCAGGTCGATGAGGACGATCGCGTTCGTGACGACGATGCCGATGAGCATGAGGAGGCCGATCATCGACGGGATGCCGAGCGGGGTCCCCGTGATGAGCAGGGCCGCGATCGCGCCGGTCGCCGCGAAGGGCACGGAGACCAGCAGGATGAGCGGCTGCAAGAGGCTCCGGAATGTCGCCACCATGACGATGAAGACGAGCACGATCGCGATGAGCATCGCGAGGCCGAGCTGCGCGAACGACTCCTCCTGATCCTGGGCGACACCACCGACCGAGGCGGTGACCCCGCTCGGCAGGTCCAGGCCGTCGAGGCCCTCCCGGACGGCGAGCGTCGTCGCGCTGAGGTCGTCACCCGTCGGCGTCGCCGACACGGTCACGGTCCGGACGCCGTCGATGCGCGTGATCGCCGCGGCGGCACGTTCCTCGCCCACCTGCGCGACGGCGCTGACCGGGATCGGGACGGCGCTGACGTTGGCGAGGTCCTTCTGCGCCTGGGTGAGGCGGTCCGCCTCCGCCTGCTGCTCGGCGGCCTCGCTCTCGGCGTCCCGCATCGCGGTCAGTTGCTCATCGATGGTCGTGATCGAACCCTGGAGCTGGGAGATGGCGTCGCTCAGCCCGGCGAGTTGGGCGGCGCGGGCCTCGTAGGCCTGCCGTGCCGCCTCCTCCTCCGGTGTCGTGGGCGTGACCGGCGGCACCTCGACGGGAGCCGCTTGCAACGCGCTCAGCTGGGCCCGCAGGGCGTCGAGCTGCGACGCCGCGGTCGAGCGGGCCTCCTGGAGTTCCGAGCGCTGGGTCGCGGCCTGGGATGCCGCCTCGTCCTTCGCACGCTGGGTGGCCTCGTCCTGCTCGGCCGTGAGGGCGTCGGTCGCGGCCTTCTGGGCGGCGGCCTGCTGCAACGCGCTGACCGGGAGGGGGAGCGCGGCGATCTCGGCCGGCGTCGTGCCGACCCGCTGCGAGCGCACGATGATGTCGCGAGACGCTCCCTCGAGGATGACCGAACCCATCGGCGTACCGCGGAGCGCACTGGCGATGGCCTGGCCGACCTGCTCCTGCGTGAAGCCGTACCGGGCGGCGGCGGCGCGGTCGACGTTCACCTTGAGCAGGCCCTGCTCGTCGGCGAGGTCGCTCGTCGCATCGCGGAGGCCGTCCGTACCGCCGAGCATGTCCTGCACCGCGGCCGCCGCTGTGGCGAGCGCCACGGGGTCCTCACCCTGCAGCGTGACCTCCATGCCGCCACCGCCACCGGTGAATCCGCCTGCGGCGTCACCGACGGTGACCTCTCCGACGTCGTCGAGCTTCGCCACGGCCTCCCGGATGGTGTCGGCGACGCCCTCGCGTGAGCTCTCCTCACCGACGGTCACGCTGATCTGTGCCGTGTTGCTCGAGCCGTTCCCACCGACGGTGGTCAGGTACCCGGAGACGCCGGCGGTCTTCGCGAGGACCGCTTCGACGGCCGCGGCCGCGTCGCTGGTCACGTCGAGGCTCGTCCCCTCGGGGAGTTCCTGCGTGACCGTGACGGTGTTCTCGCCCCCGATGTCGCCGAGGTAGTCGGTCTTCAGGAACCCGGCCGAGACGATCGTCCCGGCGAACACGACCGCCGCCACGAGCAGGGTCACGACCGGACGCTTCAGGGCGGTGCGCAGGACCGGCAGGTAGGCGCGCTGGAGCTTGGAGTACGCCTCGGACTCGTCCTCGACCACGGACGCCTCTTCAGTGGCCGTGTCGTCGGTGGCCTTGCCCACAGCCGGGGCGGAGGAGCCTCGCATGAACCAGTAGGCGAGCACCGGCACGATCGTGAGCGACACCACGAGGGACGCGATGAGTGCGACCGACACGGTGACGGCGAACGGTCGGAACAGCTCGCCGACCGTCCCGCCGACGAAGGCGACCGGGAGGAACACGGCCACGGTCGTGATCGTCGACGCCGTCACGGCCCCGGCGACCTCGCGGACCGCCTCGACGACACTCGTGGTCGTCATCGCCCGCCCGGTGTGCCGACGTTTGATGTTCTCGATCACCACGATCGAGTCGTCGACCACCCGCCCGACGGCGACGGTCAGCGCTGCGAGCGTGAAGATGTTGAGCGAGTAGTCGCCGATCCACAGACCGATCATCGCGATGAGGAGGGAGAGCGGGATCGACACGGCCGTGATGATCGTGGACCGGATCGACAACAGGAAGACCAGGATCACGATGATCGCGAACAACAGCCCCAGTCCGCCCTCGACGGAGAGGTCGTGGATGGACTGCTCGACCATCGGCGACTGGTCGAAGACGACGGTGAACGCCGCACCCGAGCCGAGCTCCTGCTCCAGCCCGGGGAGGGCGTCACGGATGGTGTGGGCGAGTTGGACGGCGTTGGCCGACGGGTCCTTGAGGATCGTGAGCGACAGCGACGGGAGACCGTCCGCCCGGGCGATGGAGGTCTCGGCTGCGGGCACGAGCTCCACGTCCGCGACGGCGGAGAGCGCGAAGGGCCCGTCCTCGTGCTGGATGGGGAGCGCCTGCACCTCGGCCAGCGAGCCGACGGGCGACCCGACCTCGATCGAGAGCTCCTTGCCGGCGTCGACACTCGTTCCGGCGGCCGTGATCACACCACTCGCTTGGACGGCCGCCATGACCTCCTCCGCGGTCACCTTCTTGGCCGCGAGGTCGGCCGGACGCATCGTGATGACGAGCTGCGTGGCGTTCTCACCGGCGAGATCGACCTGACGCACGCCGGCGATCCCACGGAGCGCGGGGAGCACGGTGCTCTCGACCTTGCCCGCGAACTCACCGGACTCGTCCTCGGACGCGACCGCGAGCTGCAGCACGGGGATGTCCTCGCTCCCACCGGCGTAGACCTCGGTGCTCGTGTCGTTCGGAAGGGTGCTCTTCAGGCCGGCGAGCGCGCTGCGGATGTCGCCGACGATCTTCTCGTCGTCCTGGCCGAAGTCCCAGCTCACCTGCACGGACGTGGAACCGCTGACCGACGTCGAGGTGACGCCGGTGACGCCCTTGACCCCCTGGACCGCCTGCTCGACGGGCTTCGTGACCTCGCGCTCCACCGACGACGGCGATGCGCCGGGATACGTCGCGGCCACGACGGCACCCGGCTGCTGCACGGACGGCAGGAGTTCCTGCTTCAGCGAACCGACCGCGAAGAGTCCGAAGGCCACGATCGCCGCGGTGATGAGGCCGACGATCAGTCGATTGGCGAGGCTGAGCCTCGTGAGGAATGACATGGAAGGACGGGCCTCTCGGTCGCGGAGTGGGCGCGATCCGCCCCACTCCACGCTATGGAGCGCCGCCACCGACCACATCCGCATGAGGATGGACCTGATGCGACCCCGGCATCCGCCGATCGGACGACATCGGTGGTCCTGCGGTACCAGCCTCGGCCGCGAGGGAGCTGCGCCTTGACGGCATGGTCCACCGATACCGGGCGTACCCTTGATACCCGAGTGCGCGCCGCGGGGTGCGCCGGAGCGAGGAGGGTACGTGGATCTGCAGGCCGTCGACCTCCCCAGGTTGCGCCGCGACGCACAGCTCGAGCGCGAGGTGATCATCGAGCACCGCGCCCGCGACGGCGAGGACCCCTGGGACTTCCTGCCTTCGATGCCGACGGTCGACGAGCTCGTCGTCGCCGTCCTCCGGGACGACGCGCTGCACGCCCGGGGTCTGGCGGCCCAGCACGCGATGGCGCGGCTCGCCGGGTACTCGTCGCTCGACGACGCCCAGGACCACCGCGACAACGCGGACCACTTGGAGTACGAGGTACTCCGTGAGATCGCCCGCGTGCACCCCGAGTTGACCCGAGCGGTATGGCGGATGTCCGGCAAGGTCGCCCGGCCGCCGTGGGAGGGCGACGACGCCGAGTAGATCGACGCCGCCGCCCAGGTCACAGCGCCGCGGCGAGCCCCATGGCGACGACGGAGACCGTCATGCTCACCACCTCGACGACCACGACCCGCTCACGCCGTCGAGCCGCCTCGACCGCGATCCGCGTGGACAGGGCGACGAACCCCGCCATGCCGCCCGTCAGGAGCACGGCGGGGAGGGCACTGGTTCCGAACTGATGGCCTGCCGGGTGTATACCCGATCCGGCATATATACTCCCGGCGGCATGACCCGCCATGGTGCACACGAGCGCCGCCATGATGACGAGACCGCCTGAGGTGTGCACGGTCATCGCCGCACGGTGGCGCGTGACGGCGAGCGACACAGCGTCGTCGACCGGAGCCGGCAGTCCGGCGATGGACCGAAGCCGGACCGCCGAGGCGACGGCGAGGACGATCAGGACGACGGCCCAGAGCAACGGATGCAGCATCCCGACACCGGTCGCCAGGTCGAGCATCGCCGTGAGCATGACGATCGCGGCCACGAGGTCGAGGGGTCCGCGTCGGCCGCCGACGGTGCAACAGGCGCCGACGGCGGCCGGGACGAGCGCCCCGAGGTGGAGGACCTCGCTCATCGCCGCGACCTAGTGCCCGTGGCCACAGTGCTCCTCGGCGCCCTGGTCGTGACCTCCGTGTCCCGCGTGCGCGGCGCCGGTGTCGTGCGAACAGTGCCCGACCGCTTCGTTCGGCGGGACGTTCAGGGTCGGGTTCTTGCCGAAGAAACCGTAGGGCTTGAGCGTGAACCGGGCGTAGTCCACCGGCATCACCGGCCAGTCCTCTGGACGGGGGAAGTGCGTCGGTCCGAAGGTGTGCCAGAGCACGATGTCCTCGCCGTCGATCGACTCGTCGCCCTCGATGAACCGCGTGATGCCGTCGCCACCCGGGTTCTGGTGGACGAAGTCGCCCGCCGCGTATCGTTCAGCCGGGTCGTACTTCGTCACGAAGAGGTGCTTCGTCGCGAACTCCGCCCGCTTGGCGATCGACGACGACGCGTCGGCCATGAGCGTCGGCGACTCCTGCGGGTACAGCACGTACCCCGTCGGGCGTCCCATCCGGTTCGTCTTCTCCGTGTTGACGATGTGCCAGGCCCGAGCGGCCGAGCCGTCCGCCACGCGTCCGGACCCCGCTTCCGTGCTGAGCCGCGTGACCCGCTTCGTGAACGCGTTGCCGTGCTCGTTCCCCGGCCCGATCGGCACCCGGACCGCGTCCACCTCCTCGACCGCGTTCGACAGACCGTCGACCATCATGTCCAGACGGGCCGAGAAGAGGTGCTGGTGGTACGGCCCACCGAGCCCGGGCGCGACCTCCGAGGCGTACGGGTAGTCGGCGCCCTCCGCGTCGAGCCCGGGGTACGCCGAGGTGAACAGGATGCCCGTCAGCTTCGACTCGCACTCGATGGTGCCGTCGAGGTACAGGTACCAGTAGAACCCGTAGTCGTAGTTGCCGACGGTCGTGAAGAACGAGATGACCAGCCGACGCGACCGCCGGACCTCGTTCGAGCCGGTGTACAGGTCGGAGTGCTTCCAGAGGGTGCCGAAGTCCTCCTCGTGCATGCAGATACCGTTCTCGATCGTGAACGGGTTGCCGAGTTCATCGGCGAGCACCGCGTCGAAGTACTTGATCTCGCCCACGCAGTCGCACCCGAGCGCCAAGGAGTTCGTGAACCGGCCGAACAGGTACTCGCCGGTGTCGAAGTAGTTCTGCCAGAAGCGCACGGGGGAGGGGTCACCGTAGGGGACCAGCATCTCGTTGATCGACGCCCGGTAGATGATCGGTCGTTCCTCGCCGGCATCGTCGAACGAGAGCTGACGGAGGACGAGGCCCTCACGGACGTCGAACCCGACCTGGAACCGCCAATTGCCCCACTCGACGAACTCGCCGTCGACCTGGAAGCTCGGACCCTCCGGCTGGGTGATGACGATCGGCTTGAGCGAGGAGAGCGGAGCACCCTGGACCGCCGGGTCGTCGAAGTTCCCGGGCTCCGCCGGAATCGCCAGGGCGGTCGCGTCGATCAGGCGGGTGATCCGCCGCGCCGCGGTGTCGACATAGGCGCTCAGCCCGTCGACGGGGTGGGCCCACGGGTGGTCGGCCGGGTAGTCCTGGCGGAATGCGAGGACCCGGACGATCCGGCGCCCGACCTCCTCGGGATAGTCGTAGAAGCCTGCCGACAGCGGGACGACCTTCACCTCGTCGACCGTGCAGCCACGGGCGGCGAGGGCGGCGACCCACCCCTCGTCCTCCGCCACGATCTCCGCGATGGCGTCGAACTCCTCGATGAGGATCGGCAGTTGGCCGCGGGAGCCGTCCAGCACGACCGTGCTGAGCAGGGACCCGCTGTCGATGGACACCACGTTGTCCGTCGATCGACCCGTGGCCATGTCGAGCAGCATCACGCGGGCGAGGCGTTCCGGCAGTGGACCGTCGCCGGCCTGCCAGGCGAGCACCGCCCGCTTGTGGGGCTCCTCGAGGCCGACGTAGGCGAACCGGGTCGTCTCGGTGAAGTCGTCGAAGCCGGTGACGATGTCGCGGATGCGGTCGAACTCGGGTGCGGACAGGCTGGCGAGCGGGTGCTGGACGGGGGCGTCGCCGTCGGCGCTGCGCAGGGTGGTGGGGTCGGTGATGGTCATCGTGATGCTCCTGGTTCGGTGATGCGGGTGGTCGCGGGTGGCGAGGGGAAGGGTCGGATGGTCAACCGCCGATGGCGTCCATGACGTCGGCGTAGGCGGCCGGGCGACGACGACGCAGGTACGCGGCCTGCACGAGGCCGACGACGGGGCAGACCGCGATGAGGGCGAGGAGGACGGCGCTCACGGTTCCGAACACGGGGTTGCCGCCCGCATCCACGTCTCCCACCAGCATCGGGAAGTAGACGACGATCACGACGGCCGAACCGACGAGTCCGATGAACCCGAGGCCGGGTGCGACGACCGTGTTCCACAGCCGCCGATCCTGCTTCGTGCGAGCGAAGTACACGATCACCGCGAGGCTCGTGACCGCCATGAGGATCGCGATCGCGAGGGTCGCGACGCCGGCGAACCACGTGAACACCTGCAGGACGGGGTCGAGACCGAGCACGGCGAAGACGACGATCAGGATCGCTGCGGTTGCGCTCTGGACGAGCGACGAGGTGTGCGGCGAGAGGTGCTTGGGGTGGACGCCGCCGAGCCGGCCCGGCAGGACGCCGGCGTTCGACATCGTGTGCTGGTAGCGGGTGATGACGTTGTGGAAGGAGAGGACGCAGGCGAACATGCTCGTGATGAGGAGGACGTTGATGACGAGCTCTCCGACCGGACCGAGGTAGAGCAGCGTGGTGCGGAGGATCATCGCACCCGGGTCCTCACCGGCCACGGCGAGGACGTCGTCCGGCCCCCAGGCCATGACGAGCGCCCAGGAGGCGAGGGTGTAGAACAGGCCGATCCCGATCACCGCGATGTAGGTCGCCCGTGGGATCGTGCGGGACGGGTCCTTCGCCTCGTCGCGGAAGATCGCGGTCGCCTCGAACCCGATGAACGCCGCGATCGCGAACATCAGTCCGACACCGGGCGACCCGGAGAACACCTGCTCGGGCACGAACGGCTCGGCCGACAGCCCGTCGGCACCGCCGGTCACGATGACCGCCCCGGCGAGGACGAGGACGATCCCGACCTCCGCCACGAGCAGGACGCCGAGGACCTTCGAGCTGAGGTCGATGTGGCGGTAGCCGAGCAGACCGACCACGGCGATCGACGCGAGCGAGTAGACGTACCAGGGGATCTCCGGAGCGCCGAGACCGGCGAAGGTCACGCTCAACAGGTAGCCGATGTAGCCGTACACCGACACCTGGATGGTCGTGTAGGTCAGGAGGGCGAGGAACGCCGACGCGAGACCGGCCGGTTTGCCGAGCCCGTATCCGACGAAGGTGAAGAAGGCACCCGGCTTGGGGACGTGCCGCGTCATGGCCGAGAGTCCGACGGCGAACAGCAGGAGGATCACCGCGGACACGACGTACATGCTCGGGAAGCCGACCCCGTTGCCGAGCAGGATGCCGAGCGGTGCGGCTCCACCGACGACCGTCAACGGCGACGCCGCGGCGACGACCATGAAGACGATGGCGGTGACGCCGAGCGATCCCTTCAGGGACCGGGTGGGCTGTCCGGCATCGGTGGCCGGACCTTTCGTGACGGTCATGGACACTCCTCGAGCAATGCGGCGGTATCGGGACGAGGCCAGCATCCCGGTCTCCTGTTGCCGCCTCGTCTCGTCGCCGTAACACCTGCTCGGCACCGAATGAGACCGGTCGACACCGCTGTCTCATTTGACGGTCATGAAGCCGAAACACGCCCGCCACGCCGGTGCAACGGGACGCGCCTAGCCTGAACGACGAGGAGGAGGTGAGGGACGTGACGGCTCTGGAACGCGCGATCAGCAATCCTCCGAGCGTCCGTGGTCTCGAGTCCCGGTCACCGGTCGACGGCCTCCAGCGGCGCAGTGTCGGGTTCATCGACGTGTTCGCCCAGTCCGTCTCGGCGGTGGCGCCGTCCGCCGCTGCGACGACGATCCCGTTGATCGTCACCGTGACCGCGGGCGGGGCGACCATGTGGTCGCTCGCCATCGCGATGCTGCTGTCGTTGCTCGTCGCCACCACCGTGAACGTGTTCGCGAAGCGCATCGCCGCGACCGGCTCGCTGTACACCTTCGTCTCCAAGGGGCTCGGAACGGGTGCGGCCTTCGTCACGGGCGTCGCGCTGCTCATCGGGTACGGCTTCATCGCGATGTTCGCCCTGGCCGGAGCCGGGTACTACCTGTCGATCCTGCTGCACCGGTTCTGGCCCGGCATGCCGAGTTCGACGGGTGTCGTGTCCGCACTGCTCGTCTGCATGGCCATGGTCTGCCTCGTCGTGCTCGTCCGCGGGATCCACCTGTCCACCCGGGTGACCCTGATCGTGGAGAGCGCCTCGGTCGCGATCATCCTGATCCTCGTGGGCGTGCTCCTGTCGCAGCTGGGACCGACGCCCGATTGGGCGGTGCTCGGGCTGGACGCCTCCCCGGAACACCTCGCAGTCGGATCGGTCCTCGCCGTGACCGCCTTCGTCGGATTCGAGAGCTCCTCGACGCTGGGCGTCGAAGCCCGCCGGCCCTTCGCGAGCATCCCACGGTCCCTGGTCTGGACCGTCGTCGGCGCGGGTCTCCTCTTCCTCGTCACCTCGTACAGTCAGCTGGCGGGCTTCGCGGCGTTGGGGGAGGACATCACCGCGACGCGGACGCCCATCAACGACCTGGCGCTGGCCTCCGGGGTCGAATGGATGGGACTGCTGCTCGACCTGTCCGTCGCGGCCTCGTTCCTCGCCTGTGCGATCGCCTCCATCACGGCGTTCTCGCGGGTCGTCTTCTCGATGGGTCGAGAAGGGGTCCTCCCGTCGCGCCTCGGGACCACGCACGGCCGGTTCCGAACGCCCCATGTGGCGATCATCACGGCTCTGGCGATCGTCACGCCCGTCTCGGTGCTCGCGCTCCTGCTGACCGGAGGAGCCTGGGCGGCCATGCAGGTCCTCATCGTCGTGGCCGCGGCCGGGTATATCACCGCCTACGTCCTCGTCTGCATCGCAGCCCCCGTCTTCCTCTGGCGGATCGGAGAACTGACGCTCTGGCCGCTCCTGCGCGCGGTGGTGGCCGGGGTGCTGCTGTCCGTCGCGCTCGTCGTCTACCTGGTCGTCGAGAGCACCGGCGAACGGGGCGTGGGCGTCTGGGTGTTCCTCGTCACGATGGCGCTCGGCATCACGATCTGGGCGATCCGGCATCGACGCCGACCGTGGCTGAGTTCGACCGTGGGGGTCTACGACGAGACGGTGAGCGCCGACGTGCTCGGCGGACCGTCCGCGGAGCACCGGTGAGCGGCGCGGGCGAGCTCCGCGCCCGACAGCCGAAGGCCGTGCACAGCGCGCTCACCGTGCTCGAAGAGGTCGCGCGATGCGGTGCCGGTGTGACGGCGCAGGAGGTCTCAGCCGGACTCGACATGCCGAGGGCGACCACCTACCGACTCCTCAACCTCCTCGTCCAGGACGAATACCTCGTCCGCATGCCCGACCTGCGCGGATTCGCACTCGGGCGGAAGGTCGTCGAGCTCGCCCATCTCGTCGCTCCGGCCCCACCCCCGCTCGCTGCGCGCGAGGTGATCGGACGATTGCGGTCGAGCGTACGAGGAGGCGTCCACCTCGTGCGGTACGAGGGCGATCGGATCAGGATCGCGGATGCGGATCCCGACTTCCCGTTGAGTGACGAGCAGCGGATCGTCAGGCGCCTCGACACCTCCGCGATCGGGCGCCTCCTTCTGCACGAGCTCGCTCATGGCGGATACGACTGGTCAGGACTCGTCCAGCGGCCGTTCCGGGACGCCGAGCCGTTGATCCGCGACGTCGAACGACTCGGGTATGCACGACAGGTGGGTGAGGTGACGCCCGGTCACGGTTGCCTCGTGGTCCCGATCCGGGACGACCGCGGCGGTCTCGTCGCGGGGCTGTCGCTCTCGGCACCCAGTGAGCGGATCGAGCGCCCCGCCGCACTCCTGGACCTCTTGCTCGACGGCTCGCACCAGCTGCAGCCGCTCCTCGTCTGACCACCGGATGTCCGTGTGACATCAGCCTCGAGAAGGCGCATAATCAGAATATGCAGCCAGCTGATCGTTTCCGCGCATGACGGAGTCCACGCCTTCCGCGAAGCCTGAGCGCTCGCCGTCGGACCGTCGCAAATGGTTCGGCCTCGTCGTCATCAGCATCGCCGTCGCCCTCATCATCGTCGACTCGACGATCGTCAACGTGGCGATCCCGTCGATCGTCGACGACCTCGGGATCTCCTCGACCCAGGTGCAGTGGGTCCAGGAGTCCTACACGCTCGTCTTCGCCGCACTGCTCATCGTGTTCGGCACGCTCGCCGACCGGTTCGGCCGTCGTCGCATGCTGCTCATCGGCGTCGTGGTCTTCGGCGGAGCCTCCGTCTTCGCCGCCATCGCGCCGACGGGCGACCTCCTGATCCTGTCCCGGGTCATCCAGGGCGTCGGCGGCGCGATGATCCTGCCGACGACCCTCTCGATCATCAACGCGACCTTCCGAGGCCGCGACCGTGCGATCGCCTTCGCGGTGTGGGGCTCCACGATCGGAGGCATGGTGGCGGTCGGTCCGCTCCTCGGCGGCTGGCTCACCACCGACTTCTCCTGGCGCTGGGCGTTCGGGATCAACGTGCCGCTCGGCATCCTCATCATCGTCGGACTGCTCCTGTTCGTGTCGGAGTCTCGGGAACCCGCGACCGACCGCATCGACGTCGTCGGTGCCGTCCTGTCGATTCTGACGAGCGCGTCCCTCGTCTACGGACTCATCGAGGGCCGGAGTCTCGGGTGGTGGCTCACCGACAACCCGCTGGTCATCGGGGACTGGACCTGGCCGTTCACCCTCTCCCCGGTACCCGTTGCCCTCATGGTCACGGTCGTCGCAGGTGTCGCGTTCGTCCTCTGGGGACGCCACCGGATGCGCCAGGGGCGCAGCACGATCATCGCGTTCTCCCTGTTCTCACTGCCGTCGTTCCGGAACGGCAACATCGCCGCCCTCATCGTCTCGCTGGGGGAGTTCGGCATCATCCTCTCGCTGCCGATCTGGCTCCAGTTCGTCCTCGGCTACAGCGCACTGCAGACCGGTCTGATCCTCCTGGCCCTCGCGATCGGTTCCTTCGTCGCGAGCGGGTTCGCCGGCGCGTTCGGCAACCGGGTCGCGCCCGTCCTGATCGTCCGCGTCGGCATCGTCGCGGAGATCATCGGTGTCGCGGGCATCGGGCTGGTCGTCGGGCCGGCGACCGAATGGTTCGCGATCGTGCCGTTCCTGTTCGTCTACGGCTTCGGCGTCGGTCTCGCCACCGCACAGCTGACGGGCGTCGTCCTGAAGGACGTGCCCGTCGAGCAGAGCGGCCAGGGCTCCGGGACGCAGAGCACGGCGAGGCAGATCGGCTCGGCACTCGGTATCGCCGTCCTCGGGACCATCCTCTTCGTGAGCACGGCGTCGGTCCTCGACGGACGACTCGAGGACGCCGGTGTACCGAGCGCGCAGCGCGACGCCCTCGTGACGAGTGTCGTCGACAGCTCGGGCGCCGCCATCGCCGGGCTCGACGCGAACCCGGCGACCGCGACGGTGGCCGAGGACGCCAGGATCGCCCTGTCGGACGGCACCCGCTCCGCGGCGTTCGCGGCCGCAGGATTCCTGGCCGTCGGCTTCCTCGCCACCCTGTCGCTCGGCGCCGGGCGCCGGGAGGACCGAGAGGACGAAGCCGGAGCACGAGCGGACGGGACGCACTCCTCCGAGACGTCCGACCCGGCCCCGCGGGCGTAGGACGCGAGGCCGCCTCACACCTCCGCCGACGTCGCATCGGCGTCGTACAGCGCACAAGCATCCAGGTTCGACTGGGAGGCCCCCGTACAATCGTCACCGGACGGCTCCGCCCGAGCGGACCGTCCCCACCGCCCATGACACGCCACCGCCACCGCCCACGCCTCCTCAGCGCCCTCGCAGCAGCCGCGCTGTCGTTCGCCGTGGTGTCCGCCGGCGGTTGGTCCACGGGTTCCAGCGCGATCGCCTCGCCCGAGCTGAGCGCGAACACGGCATCGACTCCCGACGGCCTCGTGTCCGTCGAGGTGAGCCCGAGCGACGGGGGAGCGGTCGAACCCTCGTCCCTCACCTCGTTCGGCATCACACTCACGAACGGCACCGACGCCGATCTCCCCGCCGGCTCCGTGTCCGTGGCGATCACCACGGCGCGGATCACCGGCACGGCGGCGCTCGACGCCTGGCTCGACACGACCGGTGCGGACGCGGCCGCGACCCCCGCCGGCACCACCGTCGTGCGGACGATCGACATCCCCGAGCTCATCGCCGGGCAGCAGTACGTCGTCAGCGGGCTCGACTTCACTCCTCCGGCGCTGGGGTTCGACGACACCGACGCGTGGGGCTCCTACGGCGTCTCAGCCGGCTACGTCGCGGGCGACACGGCGGCCGGAGGTCGGACGGCGCTCGTCTGGCGGGCGCAAGGACAGCCCACGTCAGCCACCGTCGCGCTCGTCGCCCCGCTCACCGTGCCGCTCAGTTACGGCGGACTCCTCGATGCGGACGAACTCACCGAGCTCACGGCCGACGACGGCGCGCTCACGACGCAGCTCGACGCACTCTTCGGCGAGCAGATCGCGCTCGGGATCGACCCACGCATCATCGCGTCCATCCGGGCGCTCGGCACGCGCGCACCGGAGAGCGCCGTCGCCTGGCTCGCCCGCCTCGAGGCCGCTCCGAACGAGACCTTCGCGCTCCAGTACGGCGACGCCGAACCCGCCGTGCAGGCCGAAGCCGGCCTCGACCGACTGCTGACCCCGAGCTCGTTCTCCTTCGCCCTGAACGTCGCCGACTTCCCCGTCGTGCAGCCGACCGAGACGCCCACCCCGACCGCGTCGCCGACCACCGGGCCCGACGACGTCCAGCCGACTCCGCAGGCCGGCTCCTCACCGGCCACGTCCTCCGAACCATCGGCGGCAGCCACTCCGTCGGAGGAACCGGCACCCACACCGAGCCCCTCCGAGACGCCCGGCCAGGCGGTGCCGACCGTTCCGACGATGGACGAGCTCCTCAGGTGGAGTTACTCGCTCCCCAGCATCGTGTGGGCGGGAGGCGCGGTGACCGATGCGGATCTCGCCGTCTTCGCCGCATCGGGCGGAACGGTCACGTTGCTCGACTCCGCGAACACGACCGACACCGGACAGTCCGTGCGCGCCTCGACGGCGGTCGGCACGGCGCAGACGCTGCTGGCCGACCACGGCCTCGCCGAGTCGCTGGGCGACGCCGCCGCCGCCACGACGGACGCCGCGTTCGAGAGCGCCATCGCCGACGTGAACGCGCGGGCGGCCGCCATCGGCACCGAGGGTTCGTCCGGCGGAACGGTCGTCGCCGTGCTGCCTCGGGGAGTGGACGCGACCCTGCCCGCCCTCGCCGACACCGTGAACGCGCTCCGCTCCCTGCCGGCCACGACGCAGACCTCCCTGGCGGCGACGCTCGCCGAGCCCCCTGCCGCGGCGACGCTCGGGGCGATGGCACCCGACAGCGAACGCGTGTCCGACGTGCAGGTCCTCCTCGACGAGGAACAGGACGTCACCGCCTTCTCCTCGGTGCTCGACGAACCCGAGCTGCTGACCGGACGGGAGCGCGCCACCCTGCTCTCCAGCCTCGCGGCCGGCTGGCTGCGTACGGAGGGCGACTGGGGATCGGCGGTGACCGCGCAGCAGGAACGGACGGACACGGTCCTCGCGTCGGTGCGCGTCACCGACAGCAGTCGCATCAACATGGTCGGCGGCGAGGTGTCCCTGCCGTTCGCCGTGCGCAATGACCTGCCCTATCCCGTCACCGTGGTCATGGAGGCCTCGCCGAGCAACGGTCGACTGAGCATCTCCGGTTCCGTGACGCAGGAGATCGCCGCGGACTCGCGCGCCACCGTGCTCGTCCCCGTGCAGTCGCAGATCGGCAACGGCGACGTCACCCTCCGTCTGCAACTCTTCAGCACCAGCGGGCAGGCGATCGGCGAACAGTCCTTCGTGGGCGTGAACGTCCGCGCCGACTGGGAGGGCATCGGTGCCGTCGTCCTCGCCCTACTCGTCGCCCTGCTGTTCGTCAGCGGTGTGGTCCGCATGGTGGTGAGCCGACGAGCCAAGCGACGCGGCTCGGGTGCCACGTCCGCCGCCCCCGCAGATGCTCCGGACAGCGGTCAGCCCCCCGGCGGTGAGCCCCCGGTAGAGTCGTCACCCGGACGACAGGAGACGAATGGCTGACGGCATCGGCAGGGCGAGCGCGCTCCTCGCCTCGGGAACCCTCGTCTCCCGACTGCTCGGCTTCGTCAAGGCGATCCTCGTGGCTCAGGCCATCGGCGTCCTGGTCATCGGCGACACCTTCGCGATCGCCAACCAGCTCCCGAACACGATCTACGTCATCATCGGTGGCGGCGTGCTCAGCGCCGTGCTCGTGCCACAGATCGTCCGTGCGGGGATCCATGCCGACGGTGGCAACGCGTACATCAACAAGCTCGTCACCATCACCCTCGTCTTCATCGGCGGGGCCACCGCGCTCATCACCCTGCTCGCACCCGTGTTCGTGTTCATCGTCGCCGCGACGCTGTCGCCTGATCAATTCGCGCTCGCGACGGCATTCGCCTACTGGTGTCTCCCGCAGATCCTGTTCTACGCGCTCTACACCGTCCTCGGGGAGGTCCTGAACGCACGCAAGATGTTCGGACCGTTCACCTGGGCACCGGTGCTCAACAACGTCATCGCGATCGCCGGGCTGATCGCCTTCATCACGCTGTACGGCAGCGGCGACCTCGCGGTCAGCGAGTGGACCGACGGTCGAACGGTGCTCCTCGCAGGCTCCGCCACCCTCGGCGTCGTCGTCCAGGCCGCCTTCCTCATGCTGTTCTGGCGTCGGGCCGGACTGCGTTTCCGACCGGACTTCCAGTGGCGAGGCGTCGGTCTCCGCGCCACCGGGCGGATCGCCAGCTGGACCTTCGGCATGCTGCTCCTGACGACCGGTGCGGGGATCGTCGAGACCCAGATCGTCGCTTCCGTGAGCAAGCAGGGACCCTCGGTCGCGATCCTCAACTACGCCTGGCTGATCTTCATGCTCCCGCACTCGATCATCACCGTCTCGATCGCGACGGCCTATTTCACGCGGATGAGCGAGCACGCGCAGGGCACACGCGATCGCGGACGGGACATCCCGCGGCTGCAGGCCGACATCTCCGGGGCCATCCGCGTCGTGAGCGTCCTCATCGTGCTCGCAGCGGCCGTCATCATGGTGGTCGCCGTGCCGTTCGGCAGTGTCTTCGCCGAGACGTTCGAACAGGCGCAGGCGATGGGCGGCATCATCATCGCGTTCGTGATCGGACTCGTGCCCTTCTGCATCCTCTTCGTCCTCCAGCGCGCCTTCTACGCCCTCGGAGACACGAAGACGCCCTTCTTCTTCACCCTGTTCCAGACCCTCCTGTTCGTCCTCCTGGCGCTGATCGTGCTCCTGGTCCTCCCACCGCATCTGGTGGGTGCCGGCGTCGCGCTCGCCATCACGATCGCGTGCATCGCACAGACCGTGGTCGCCGCACTGCTGCTCCGGCGCCGGCTGGGGGGTCTCGACGGCCGACGTATCGTCCTGAGCCTGGTCCGGTTCATCGCCGCCGCCGTGCCTGCGGCTGTGGTCGGCGTCGTCGTGCTGCTGCTGCTCGGCGGTGTCAGCGAGGAGGGGTTCCCGACCGCCACGATCCCCGGCGCCATCGTCACCATGGCCGTCGTCGGGGCGGCGATGGCCGCCGTGTACCTCGCGGTGCTCGCCCTCCTGCGCACGCCGGAGCTCAAGGCCGCCTTGGCCCCCGTCCTCGCCCGCTTCGGGCGCTGACACCCGTCGACATCACCTCGAGCACACCTGCTGAGAGCTGCCCGAGGCCCCGGGGGGAGCGGAATAGCGGCCGGTTAGGATGTGTTACACCACTCGGAACCCCGGAACCCACCTGGTCCGGGAGCCCACGAACCACTGAGGAGCATCGTGCGTCAGGTCATCATCATCGGATCAGGACCCGCCGGCTACACGGCGGCGATCTACGCTGCCCGCGCCTCGCTGCAGCCGCTGCTCGTCGCATCATCGGTCGAGGCCGGCGGCGAGCTCATGAACACCACCGAGATCGAGAACTTCCCCGGCTTCCCCGAGGGCATCCAGGGCCCCGAGCTCATGATGAAGCTCCAGGAGCAGGCCGAGCGGTTCGGCACCGAGGTGCTCTACGACGACGTCACCGAGCTGAAGCTCGACGGCGACGTCAAGACGGTCACCCTCGGCAACGGACAGGTGCACGAGGCGCACACCGTGATCTTCGCCACCGGCTCCGCCTACCGCAAGCTCGGTCTGCACGACGAAGAGCGGCTCTCCGGCCACGGTGTGTCGTGGTGCGCCACTTGCGACGGCTTCTTCTTCAAGGAGAAGACGATCGCGGTCATCGGCGGCGGCGACAGCGCCATGGAGGAGGCCACCTTCCTCACGCGGTTCGCGTCGAAGGTCTACGTCATCCACCGCAAGGACACCCTGCGCGCGTCGAAGATCATGCAGGACCGCGCGTTCGCGAACGAGAAGATCGAGTTCATCTGGAACAGCGAAGTCGCCGGCATCACCGGTGACGAAGCGGTCGACGGCGTGACCCTGCGCTCGACCATTGACGGCACGGAGACACACCTGCCGCTCGGTGGCCTGTTCATCGCGATCGGCAACGACCCGCGTACGCACCTCATCCACGGCCAGCTGGAGCTCGCCCCCGAGGGCACGATCGCCGTCAAGGGCCGCTCGTCGAAGACCAACCTCCCCGGCGTCTTCGCCGCGGGCGACGTCATCGACCCCACGTACCGACAGGCCATCACCGCGGCCGGCAGCGGCACCATCGCCGCCCTCGACGCGGAGCACTACCTCGCAGACCTCGAGCAGGCTGCTGGGGAAGCGTCGGCCATCGGCGAAGCACAGACGGCCGGTCGTCCGCAGCCGGCCGACCCCGTGCTCACCACCACCGTTTGATCGACGGCCAGGCTGTCGGCCTGGCCACCACGAAGGAGAACACTCATGTCAGATGCAGTCACCGAGGCCACGTTCGACGAACTGGTCATCAACAGCGACAAGCCCGTCCTCGTCGACTTCTGGGCCGCCTGGTGCGGTCCGTGTCGCGCGGTCGGCCCGATCCTCGACACGATCGGCTCCGAGAACAGCGACAAGATCACCGTTCTCAAGCTGAACGTCGACGAGAACCCGAACCTGGCCATGAAGTACCAGATCACCTCCATCCCCGCGATGAAGGTCTTCAAGGGTGGCGAGGTCGTGCAGACCGTCATCGGCGCCAAGCCGAAGGCCGCACTCGAGAAGGATCTCGCGGCTTTCCTCGCCTGATCAGGTTTTTCTGAACCACGGAACCGCCCGGCTCATCTGAGCCGGGCGGTTTTTTCGCTGTCGAGAAGTTTCACGTGAAACATCTACGAAACCGTCCCTGATCGGGGATTAGCTAGTCCGAACAGGCTCCGTTCAGACAGAGCGATCTCGACCGTCTCGGTCCCTGAGCTTGTCGAAGGGCATGAGTAACCTTGCGGCCGACTGCCCCATGTTTCACGTGAAACAGCGTCAGGAAGACTGACCGAATCCTGACTCGCCAAGCTCGCTCAGGATGCGGTTGAGGTCGGCGATGGTCGCGAACTCCACGACCATCTGTCCCTTCTTCGCACCGAGCGTCACCTTCACGCGGGTGTTCAGGCGGTCGCCGAGGCGGTCTGCGATCTCATCGAGTTGTCCGCGTCGCGATCCGGCCACCGGACGCGGCTTCTTCGCCTGAACGCCCTGAGCCGCAGCAGCCTCGGCCGCGCGAACCGACAGGTCCTCGTTCACGATCTTGTCGGCCAAGCGCTGCTGTGCCTCAGGATCGGTCAGCGACAGGATGGCGCGAGCATGTCCGGCGCTCAGCACACCGGCAGCGACGCGCTGCTGCACGGCCGCGGGCAGCTTGAGCAGGCGGATGGTGTTGCTGATCTGGGGGCGGGAACGACCGATGCGGTTGGCAAGCTCGTCCTGGGTGATTCCGAAGTCGGCCAGGAGCTGCTGGTATGCAGAAGCCTCCTCGAGCGGATTCAGCTCCGAGCGGTGCAGGTTCTCGAGCAGCGCATCGCGCAGCATGTCCTCGTCAGCGGTGTCCTTGATGATCGCGGGGATGCGCTCGAGACCCACCTCCTTGGAGGCGCGAAGACGGCGCTCACCCATGATGAGTTCGTATCGTTCGTCGTCGCCAGGGATCGGTCGGACCACGATCGGCTGCAGGACGCCGACCTCACGGATGCTCGTGACGAGTTCGGCGAGGTGGTCCTCATCGAAGACCGTGCGCGGCTGGTTGGCGTTCGGCACGATCAGCTCGGGGGAGAGGTACGCCAGCCGGGCACCGGGGACGGCCACGAGCTGCGGCCCATCTGCCGTGGCCGCAGCGGCGTCCGGTGCAGTGGGCGCGTCGGCTGCCGCCGCCTCTGCTGCGGCGGCGTCCGCGGCGGCAGTAGCCGCGTCCTTCGCCGCCTTGCGGGCAGTGCCCTGGTTGTCGGGGAAGAAGACGTCGACGGGACGGTTCGCCTGCGAGTCTGAACTCGTCGTCGGAATGAGTGCACCGATCCCGCGACCGAGTCCAGTTCGTTTCGTTGCCATCAGTGACTGACTCCCTCAGGGTGGTTCGTATCGGGTGTATCGGAGGAGCCTGCGGCCCATCGGTTGGCGATCTCCGCCGCTGCTTCGAGATAGGACACCGCGCCGAGTGACGTGGGGTCGTAGCTGATGACGCTCTGCCCGAAGCTGGGGGCTTCGGAGATGCGCACCGCTCGTGGGATGACCGACTCGAGGACCTGCCCGGTGAAGTGGTCTCGGACGTCCTGGGCCACCTGCTGCGCGAGGTTGGTGCGCCCGTCGTACATCGTCAGGAGAATGGTGCTGACGGCGAGCCCTGGGTTCAGGTGCCGCTGGATCAGCTGGATGCTACTGAGGAGCTGACTCAAGCCCTCGAGCGCGTAGTACTCGCACTGGATCGGGATGAGTACCTCTTTGGCCGCGACGAAGGCATTGATCGTCAGGAGGCCGAGGGACGGCGGGCAGTCGATCAGGACGTAGTGGAACGGCTCTTCGGCGTCCTGGATGAACTGTTCGAGCGCCGTGCGGAGTCGGTGCTCACGCGCGACCTGTGACACGAGTTCGATCTCCGCGCCGGCGAGATGGATCGTCGAGGGAGCGCAGAACAGCGTGGGGAACTCGGGGCTCTGCTGGACGACATCGGCCAGGGGGAAGTCGTCGATCAGGACGTCGTAGACACTCGGGACGTCCGAGTGATGCTCGACACCGAGTGCGGTTGACGCGTTCCCCTGGGGATCCAGGTCGATCACGAGGACACGAGCGCCCGAACGAGCGAGGGCGGCGCCGATGTTGACGGTGGTCGTCGTCTTGCCGACTCCACCCTTCTGGTTGGAGACCGTGAAGACCCGAGTGTGGTCGGGCGTCGGCAGGGTTGCGTGAGCCAAGGCTTTACGCCTCTCAGTCAGATGATGGAGCTCGCGAGCCAACGGCGTGGACGCGTCGAAGGCGCTACCAACGGAGTCGCGCTCGGGAGCCGCGGAATGCGTTGGTTCGGGTTGTTTCACGTGAAACCTTCTTGCTCGAAACGTGTCCTTCAACCGTACCAGCGTGGGCTGACGCCAGGGGAGCGATCTCCGACAGTGATCGGGGGAGTGCGTACGGACGGAGGCCCTCGAGCGCCGTTTTGCGACACCCGCATATCTTCGAACGTCCCGGATGGTGCCCAGAAGGAACACCTCCCCCTCCTGCTTCCACAGGGTTATCCACAGGGCACCGGCGTGGCCGATCCCGCGCAACTGCGCGAGCCCCAGGCGTGCAGGTCGATGCTGGTCAGATCAACCCGAGACGAGACCGGCGGACGTGTGTTGACAACCATGTGGGAGGTCGCTCTGCGATCAGGCGGAGATCCGCGTCTTTCCGCGGAAGTTCGTACCCGCACGTCCCACTCCGGGCCCGGCACGTCCGGGCTCTCGCCCCGGTGTGAGTTGGCCACAGTGCGGTGGTGGGCCGGGCGGGGCCCCCTTCTTCGCAGAGGATCACCAGTTCCTGCGGTTGCGCGCCAGAACTGTCCACAGAGTTATCCACAGGCGCCGTCTCCACGCGCTCATATGGTGGAACACTGCACGACTGGCACCAGTCCGCGCCAGCGTTTCACGTGAAACCAGGATTCCGTGCACGCCGAGCCGTCCCTCGGCCCACATCGATAGGCGCCATTTCAGCCTCTCGCCACAGCCCACTGTCCGCCTCACCGGTGTGATCCGACAATGGGGGAGTGGTAGCGACCACGCATCACGAATCGGGCCGATCCCGCACTCGATCCGTCCCACCCGCCCGCTGTTTCACGTGAAACACTCTGGAGAGGACCAACGCAACGGATGGGTGTGATCTCGAGCGCAAGCCGGCTTGCTACCGCGCACTGTGCTCGTTGAACTCAAATCGTCTGCACCACCGCGTAACAGCCACGCAGGATCAGAACGCCACCCATGTTCCACGTGAAACATCGAACACCGCGCCGGTCCCGGCACGACGGCCTCCCTGGGCGCGCACTCAGTGAGTGAACTGGGTCACACGACTCCAGGCCGATAGGGACCACTCCTGAGAACGACAGACTCAAGCGAGTGGCATCGCTCCCACGTTCCACGTGAAACGTCCCGCAATCTCACACTTGCCGGCGGCAAGCACGCTCCGCCGAGGCTATCTGGGTGCAGAATCATGCATCGTCAATCAGGCTTACGCCTACTCCTTCCAAGCTGACACGAGTCGCCAGCGCGACCTCCACAGTGCCGGCGCACTTCAATACATCGTTACGCAGAATGGGCGCCGTGCACCGTACGTCGCCGCCGGCAGAGCGCGGAGTAGCAGCACGGCGCGCTCCGATGTGAACGCACTGCACCGCGCCAGAACCTCCTAGAACGGGGCGCCTTCGACGCACGCGATAGCGGTAGGCAGATCATCCTCTCCTTCTCCGGCCGGCAACTCACCCAGTACCTCAGCCAGCACCGACCCGACGGTGGAGATGAGCCTGCCAACGGTCGGGCGCCAGTCGGCCCGCAGGCACCTGAGGAACTGGCGGAATGCGCATCTCGCAGCAGGTCTCCAACGACAGGTCCGTTACGTGATGCACCACCGCGAGTCAGTTGAACGTGTGGGACGCGGGGCCGGGGCCGACGCATCTTCCCTGCAACCAACGACCGCCTCGGACCTACCCGGGATGCGAACCAAGGCCACAGATCCCTGACAAGCCCGACCGGATCACCAACCTGGGAGGTCCCACCGTTGCCACCCGCACTCGTCCGTCATCTCCGAAGTGACAGCTAGCTGGCCGGCCACCGCGTCGAGCATCGACGTCTGGGTGTGCCGATCACCGGAGCACGGAGCATCGCGGCCCGTCAATGGCGGGGCCGGCTCCGCGTCACGAGACTCGCGATACAGGCCGATCGAGGAACATATATGAGATATCAGCAGCAACACTGCTGACAAAGGCCAGAAAACACTCGAGTCCAGCCCACTAAGCGGGCCTGATCCGCGTAGGAATGGACCGGAGAATCGTTCCTGACGAACTCAGGACCTCTGAACTGGCCGCAGTTTCCGGGACGGTTCGTCAGGAGCCATTCTCCCGAGAGCTCGCAAGCCGCCGAATGTCGTCTGCGGTGCCCCTCACGGCGTCCCGAGCGCTCCCGACCGACCTCAGCCGCGGACTGTTCCCACGATGACTCGGGTCGGCTCCGCGAGAACGCCCTCTCCAAGCGTTCGAACCTCGACGCCGGAGACCCGATACTTGCGAAGCTCCTTGGTCGACGCGTCGACCTCCGCCTGAGCGCCGGAGCCCTTCATGAGGACCAGCTCTCCGCCGTCCCGAAGCAGGGGAGCGGTGAGGGGGAGCAACTTGCGGAGGGCACTGACCGCGCGCGCGGTCACCTGGTCGAGGGGCTCATCGAGACGAACCTCCTCAGCGCGCGCTCGCACGACGATGACGTTCTCGAGCCCGAGGACGCCTACCTGGTCGTTGAGCCAGGCGACCCGACGTTCCATCGGTT
>Ga0308160_10001622_pt1 | contig 30503 bp, 33 predicted proteins | sample PhyFR1_FD_201036 | JGI IMG/M metagenome (GOLD analysis project Ga0308160, IMG submission 201036) | Phyllosphere microbial communities from UC Gill Tract Community Farm, Albany, California, United States - DLSLF.R1 | ecosystem: Host-associated > Plants > Phyllosphere > Unclassified | place: USA... | reverse complement strand
GAGGGGGGCGCACTGTGAGCCTGCTCGCGGAGGGAGTCCTGGTCCGACATTGTTGGAGTTGAGGCGGTGGGTGTTGAGGATCTGAAGGGTTGAGAGGAGGGAAGGTTGGGAGATGGGAGGGAAGGGCGAGATGGCGGCGGCGCTGACCTTTTCAAGGGCTGGACTCCAGGCAGGCAGGGGTGGCGCGAGATGGGGAGGCTGCTGCGCGAGCGCTCTGAGCGCCTCCTGTCAAAGCCAGCAACAGCAGCCGGCCCCTTCGAGCAACTTCGGAGGCGCCCGCGTGGTGCTAGCTGGGTCTAGGCCAGTCGAGAGAAGGAGAGGGGAGGGGCGTCTGCGGCAGAGCGCGGCTGCTACCGCCAGGACGAGGGCCTGTCGTTGCTCGTCTGTGTCTTCTGCAGTCCTGCCCACGAGTCGACGACGAGCAGTACTGCCCTGCACTCTGCGAAAGGCTACGGCGACGACGACTCGCAAGGCGAAGAGATGCGGTGGCTCAACAGGCGGCGGCCGTCGTCGACCGAAAGGTCAACGTTTCAGCTCTGAGCACGGCCTTGCCTCCGGGCGACGACGGGCGCTGGCCGGCGCCAGAGTTGACGATGAAAGGGAGCGCGACGAGCACGAGCGGGTCTTCCATGCGAAATGACCTTCAGCCTCGAGCTTGCCGAGGTTCATCATAGAAAGGAGTTGGCAGCTCACAGAAGACCGTCCATCGGAGGACTACAAAGCGGAGCATGGGAGGGGCGGGTCAGCGAGGCGATGGTCAGCCCGCCTGGCAGGGCAGAACGGCGCGCAGTCAGCCGGCCGACGTACCTCGGAGGACGATCTCGAGGTCGAGGGGGAGCCCAGTCGGGCGAGCACGAGCTGGCATGGATGAGGTTTGGGAGATTAGTGAATCCTGTCGAGGTTGTCCTCGCCTTGATCGGTGTGCGGGGTCGACGGGGCGAGGGCCCAAGCTCGCAGGCGACAGAGCGAGCAGGAGTCGAAGGGACGCAGTGACCGGCAGCGAGCACGCGCCGGCCGGCCCGCGGCGACGACGAGACCTCGCCCTGCCCCCCCTCGACCTCGATACGTCGCTCAGGCTTCTCCTGGACACAAGCCGAGTCTTCTCAGGCTTGCATCCGACCGACCGGAAGCGACCCGAGTCGTCGACACTCGGCCCTCGATCTCGCCGAGCCTGCTTCGCCCCGACCGGTCTGGCCCGCCGCTGATCGTCCGCGACCTCGTCCCGGAGGAACCGGTCGGCTCGCGACGAAGGCTACGTCCGACGGGCTCCTTCTCCGCACAGCAGTCACGAAGACGGTGCGTCGGGCCTTTGTCTGTCCTGCGGAGCACTCTTCAACAGTAGACTGACTGACCTTTGAGTATGCCCTCTGGCTCTGATGGCCCCGCAGGTCCCGGGCCAACACCGACGCCCTGCGACCCCCGCGTTTCGCTGGCAACTCCGCCCGGCGCGTCGTCTGGCATGCCGTCGGGACCCGAGCAGGTGCCCGCCGGGCCGGTCGAGGATGAGCCCATGCCGCGGTACACGTTCCTCGCCACCCATTTCTCGGCCGGCAATGCGTCCTTCTCGCAGCAGCTCTTCTACGGCATCACGGAGATCCTGAGCCCGCCCGGCCCACACTCGAACAGGCCGCAGTCGACCGTGACGTTCGACATGTTCGCGCGCAAGGTCCACATGGAGATTTACTGCGACCGGTGCGCGCCCAACCGGCAGGACTCGCAAGGCGTCAAGTGGGGCCACAGCAAGAGCGCGATGTGGCCATTCAAGGCCGAGATCCCATGGGAGGACCTCCAGACCCGCGGCATGCGGCTCGACCTGTCGGACGCCGTCACCGGCGCGGACGGCAGCATCGGCATCTACAACCTCCGCATCAATCTCCGGCGGCCGCCCTCGCTCATGTACACGTACCCAAGCCAGACGAACCAGCGCCGAGGCTATGGCCCGGCGCCGCCGCGCGTCTACGACCGCCGGGCGACCGAGGAGGACTACATTGCCATCGACGCCGGCGCCCGCTGGGGCGAGGAGCGCAACCCTGACGGCAGCGAGGGCGACGGCCGCAAGATGACGGTCCTCGGTCTCCCAACGAGCATTGCCTTCTTCAAGGTCGGCTTTCGAAGAATTGCGCTGTGCCGGCTCTCGCGCATGCAGTGTCGCTGACCTCGGTCTTACCTGCTCCGCGCGCCCGCGCCACAGCCCGGCAACTGGATGTCGTACCAGATCTCGCTCAAGCTCGACCAACGCGACGTGACGGTGCTCGAGAAGCTCCTCAACGACCTCCGGCTGACGTCGCCCTTCCCAAGCTCGTACGCCGACTCGGCGACGCTCGACATCCCCGACTCGATGCCGCTGCCGCCCAACCCCCAGTCGCTGCTGTCGTCGATTGTCCGCTACCCGTTCCCGATGCGCTACCTGCTCGAGGGCCTCCTCAGCCAAGGCGTCGTCGCGCCCGAGGATCTGACGATCCTGATCGGCCAGCTCGCGGCCGTGCCGAACGAGAGCCCGGCCAAGCGCGAGAAGCTGCTCGCTAGCCTCTTCTCAATGGGCCCAATCTCGGGCCGCATCCAGATGGTCGTTGAAGGTGCGGCCGAGGTCTCCCCGAGGCTGTGGTCGCCGCAAGCTCTGACCCGACTTATTCTGCGCAGACGTCCGCAAGAAGCTCGCCGCCTCCGGGCCGGCCAAGCCGCTGCGGCCGCACGTCGTCCTCGTCCGACGGGCAATCGTCACGCCGACTCGACTGCTGCTCCGTCCTCCGGCCGAAGAGGTCCGTTCGACTCGTCGTCGCCTGTCGCAGTCTGCGCTCTTGAGCTGATCGTCTTGCCTGCATTACCCCACCTAGACGTCCAACCACGTCCTGCGCGAGTTCAGCGACCGGATCGACCGCTTTCTGCGCGTCCAGTTCACCGACGAGAACGATTCCCTCTATTTCAAGCCCCACTGGGACGACACAGGCCGGGGCCGGCATGCCAACACGAACGACCGGGACGGGAAGTGGTGCCCGGGCTACGGCATGATCGGCCGCATGCGTCGCGTCATGGACGATGGCCTCAAGTTCTCTGGCCGGACCTGGGTGCGTCGACCATCCGTCCTTCGGGCTGAACCCATGCGCTGTCGCGAGCTGACGCGCTCCTGCTCGCCTCCGCAGACCTACCTCGCGGCCGGCGGCAGCCAGCTCAAGTGCGCTCAATGCTCGTGCCTAGCCACCTGTCGCTCTCCGTCCTGACGCGCGACTCATCTCGCCTGCCATCGCAGGGAGCGCCAGGCCTGGTTCATTTGCGAGGAAGAGTCGACCGGCTTCACGGCGCAGAAGATCCGCGACTGGATGGGAGACTTCACGAAGGAGAAGAGTATCGCCAAGCACTGCGGTCAGTCCTCATTGCCATCTCGCTCTTTCGACCGCCGCCGATCGCGAGAGTTGCTGACGCGCAAGCCTGCCCGCCCTGTCCTCCTGCAGCGCGCATCAGCCAGGTGCGCTCCCGACCGCTCCTTGCAGGCTCTCTTGTCTCTACTGACCTCTGCCATCCCCACCCAGTCCTTCTCGACGACGCGCGAGGTCAAGGTCAAGCTCGCCATCAAGCGCGAGCCCGACATCCGGTCCGGCCCCTAGTGCGTCTGCCCGCTTCTTGTAGACCTGCCGCAGCCGGAGCAAACTGACGCACTCCCGCTGGCGCCGAGCAGCATCTTCACCGATGGCGTCGGTCGGACGTCCCAGGCGCTCGTCTCCAAGGCCGCGCAGACGCTGCTCGGCGACGCGTCGCTCCTGACCAAGTACTCGGCCGTCCAGATCCGCATCGGCGGCGCCAAGGGCATGCTTGCCGCCTGGCCGTCGATGACGCGCAACCAGGTCGTCCTCCGCGACAGCATGCTCAAGTACGAGAGCAAGCACGAGAAGTTTGGCGCCGTCATGGTGCGCTCGCTCGGATCTCGTCGAGACCGCCGCTCCATGCTGATGCATTGACGCGGCCTCGCAGGTGTCCAAGTACTCGCCGGCCTTCCTCAACCGGCAGGCGATCCTGCTGATGGATGCGCTCGGCACCAAGCAGGTCCGTCCGAGCGCCCTCCGAACGGTCGTCGCACTCCTCCCTCGCCTCGCTGATCCTCTCTCTCTCTTGCACTGCATCCGGGTAGGACGCCCTGCTCGACGCCTTTGATAAGCAGCTCGCCCAGGCTCAGGGTCTCAAGGAGCGCGCGCAGAGCGCCCAGCCGTCACTCGACTTTGACGTCACTCACGTACGTCGCGCAAATCTCAATTGGACGTCATACCTCGGCTGCTGAGCCCAAGCCGCCGCCGCCGCCGCCGCCGCCCCCCTCCAGTTCCCGATCCAGAAGCTTTTCGCCGCCGGTCTCGGCTCCGACGCCTTTGTCCGCGACTCGGTCGAGCTCCTGCAGACGATCCTGCTGTGGGAGCTGAAGTGGAAGGCCCGGATCAAGGTCGACAAGGGCGTCTACCTCTTTGGCATCGCCGACGAGCTCGGCGTCCTCGGCGAAGACGAGGTCTTCTGCGCTTACGACAACCCGCACGACCCAGACTGCCATGGCGTGGTCGAGGGCGACTGCATCATCACTCGGGCGCCTGCCCTCCACCCAGGCGACATCCGTCGCGTCAAGGCGGTCGCCCACCCGAAGTTGATCGCGGCCGGTCTCGTCAACGTCATCATCTTCCCGATCAAGGGCCAGCGCGACCTCGCCAACAAGTACGCCGATCTGCCCCAAAGCCTCGACTAGGAGCAGGCGATGCTGACGCCTACGCTGCTTCTTCTCTCGACCCCAGACTGGCCGGAGGCGACCGTACGTGCCGCCGCCACCCATCCTCTCAGACACACTGCCAAGTCGAGCCTGACGTTGATCCCGCGACTGGCCCCTGCAGTCGATGGCGACACCTTCACGCTCGTTTGGGACCCGGACCTGCTGATCGTGCAGAACGAACCGCCGAGCGACTACACGGCGCCGACCCAGCCGCGCCTGGTCAAGCAGGTCGAGCTGAAGCACATCAAGGAGGTCAGGCGGGCCGCCGGTCGCTTGGCTAAGCTGTGGGCGCGCTGACCGGCCGCTTTCCCTCCCTGCAGTGGTTCATCGACTACTTCAAGGTGCGTGCGGCGCCTGCCCTTGTTGAGTCGTCCGGGCTCAATCGCTGACTGATCCTCCCCGTCGCCCTCCTGTCGCAGTCCGACGTCGTCGGGCAGATCTCGACCGCGCACATGGCGATCGCCGACCAGAAGGGACCTCGCTGCGACGAGTGCATCCAGCTGTACGCCCCCGCCGCTGAAGGTCGTCCATCGAGAGAATCTCCATCTGACCCGCCTCGTCCATGTCGCAGAGCGCACCTCGCCTCGGACGCGGTCGACTTCCAGAAGACGGGCGTCGCGGTCACCTTGCCGTCGGAGCTCCGCCAGCTGGCCCGCCGGCGGCCAGACTTCATGGGCGGCAGCTGGCAGCCCGAAATGGTGCGTCCTCGCACGCTCTCTGGCCCCACCGCTGTCCGCTGATATCTCCCTTCGAGCTCTCCCTCCTCACCAGACGTACGAGTCGTCCGGCATCCTCGGCAAGATGTTCCGCATGGTCGAGAAAGAGCCGACCTTCGAGCGCCACACCGAAATCCGCCTTCACCCGGTCCTCGGCGCTCTCGAGGTGCGCGCTGTGCTGCAACACGAGTCCTCGTCCGGCCTGACACCTCGCTCGCTCGATGCCCCAGGTCCCAAGCAACTTCCTTGGCGCCGCTTGGCGGATGAAGCTCGAGTACGAGCTCGACGTCGTCGGCTGTGAGTCGCGCTTGCCCGGTCGGTTTGAAGCTCGCCTGCTGAACTCCAAGACCCGCTCGCAGTTATGCGCCAGTACATGCTGTCGGAGATTGAGGTCGTCACCGGCCTCGTCGCCGGCGCCGCCGTCGCGCCCGAGCGCCGCAAGAACATGATGAAGGTGCGACATGGCCGTTGGCCGCAACCGGGAGCCGTCGGCTGACCGAATGCTCCTCCCACTTGCTCCTGCAAACGCAGGACGACGCTCTCAAGGTTTGCCTACCGCCTCTTCAGCAATGCCCGGGGTTCTCCCTGCTGACCTTCTGTCCTGTCGCAGCTGTCGATCAACGAAGCCTACCAGGTCAAGCTGCTCGAGGTGTACCGCCGCGAGGCCTCCGACTGGGCGCACAAGCAGGCGGTCCCGCCCTCATTTCACTCGACGACCGAATGTTTTGCCGTCGCCGCTTACCAGCTCGGGCACGATCCGCGTGCCCGCGAGCGCGTCGAGTACGAGCAAGACGAGATCACCGTCATCGGCGAGGAGATCGGCGGCGAGTCGCGGCTCAACGCCGACGGCTCGCCGGCCGATGACCTCCACTCCTTTGCGTGGCTCTGGGCCGACGAGCTCGCCGAGGCCGTATTCCGCCGCTCGGCGCCGCCCTCAGACGCCGGCAAGAAGAGAAAGCGCGGCGGAACGCCAGACGAACCCGAGCTGGGTCCCTTCGTCCCTGTCCCGGAGCGCTGGCAGCGGCGCCAGGCGCCCCAGCGCAAGGAGGGGACCGGGTGGGTCAACATCGACGAATCGGACGACGAACAAGACGAGCGCGCGGTCTCGGTCGCCGACTCGGACGAGCTCGAGGTCCCGGAGACGGCTTCCGAAGAGGACGAGCCGGCCCTGCCTGCCTCGCCGCCGCCGCTGCCGAGTCCGAGTGCCGACAGCCCCGACGCCGGCGCTCGCCGGTCGGCCGATCGGTCGTCGACATCGCCGGCCAGCGCGGCAGCTCGGCCGCCGTCAGTCGAGCGAGAGGTCATCGAGATCCTCGACAGCGACGAGGAGCTTTACGGCGACGGCGCGACGAACGACCCGTGGGTCAACGACGAGATGACGGACGAGGAGTGATCTTCCGATCGACGACGGCCAGCGACGACAGCTTTACGACCCCCTTGAGCCCTTCTTCCTTGACGATGACCATGCGACGACATCTCCTGCCCAGCCCTCCCCGTCAGCCTCGATGATAGCAGGACAGGAGCATCTATCTGGTGCGATGCCCGGGCCTCAGGGCGCACGTATCGGCGGGAAAACCTCGATGCCTTCGAGCAGCGATGCCGGCCTCGCGTCTGGCCGCGCGGCTGCGAGCGGCGGGAAGCTGGAGGAGCAAAGCAAGCGGAACGTCAAGTATTAGCGAGTGCTCAGGTTTGTAGAGTTGTCGATCCAGACGGACCGGCACCAGCGGTCCTCGACCTCGGTCACCTCCCACACGCCCGATGCCGACGCAAAGATCGAGTAAGACCGGTCGGTGATGCCCGAGACGGTCTGGTGTCGGAAAGCACGCCGGGTCAGCCTGAGCACCTGGACAGCGGTGGGTGATGACGACGTACGTGGGTTTCGAGCACCGTCGGCAGACGGCCCGAGGTCGACCGGGTATAGGTGAAGGAGAAGGGCGGCTCGCCCTCGAAAGCAAAGACGATCTCGGCCTGCTCGCCCTCCTCGACCGTCTCGACATAGCGGTCGCCGGCCCGGACGCGTGCGCTCGGGAGCGCATGCACGCGCCGGACGATGTCGGTGATGGGCGTCCGGCATTGGTTACGCTGGTGCGAGATTGAGGTGATGGCAAAGGCGCCCGGCTTGTCGGCCAGGAGCGAGAACTTGCTGTCCTTCTGCGTCACACGGCGCTCGTTACCGTCAAACGACGTCCTGCGGCGAATGGCAAAGGGTGAAGGGTCGGTCAGCAAGAAACGTCAGGGTTGGGGGAAGGCCGGCCATCGACGCACGTCAGGCTCCACGGCGATGTCCCCTGAAGGAGGAAGTCAAGTGACTGGCCGACGCAGACGTCCTCGCCCTTCTGGACCTGCACGATGCTGGCTGTCTCGGCAACCTCGACCTTGAAAGCCTTGGCGTCCTCAATGCCCTCGCCCGTGAGGTCCTGGGCGCAGCCGCTGGCGTCGGCGACGCTCTCGACCGAGATCGTGTAGAGGCCGAGCTGGGTAAACTCGACGTCGTCGAGGTCGATGCGCCACTCGTCGGTTGGGATGTCGGCGATCGTCCGGACGATCGGCTGCGATGACTTGGGCGTCGTGACGTGGAGCGTGACCGCATAGGGCGCCTTGCCCTTTAGAGCGAGCAGGCCTTGCTTTGCGCTGAGCGACGCCGGCTTCAGCTTCGAGTGAGCGCACCGGCTCAAGCGGTCGGTCGACTGCCAGCGGGCCGAAGGCCTGCCGTAGACCTCGTGGTCAAAGGTCAGCGGCCGACCGGCCAGTGGCGACAGCCCGTAGTTGCGGTCGCCGACGCGGTCAAAGCTGTAGGTGTAGTGTCCGGGCTCGTCCGTCTCGAGGGCGAGTGTCGTCGAGCTGCCCGCGGCGCGAAGGATGTCGCGGTGGACGTCGTTGTGGACGAGCGACTTGCTCGGCCGCCGGACCATGTAACCGACCTCGAAGGGCGCCTGCCCTGGGGGTCGCAAAGAGGGAGCAACACAGGCGCGTCAATTGAACCGAGTCGGGGGAAGGGGCTCAGGGGGCAGCGATGAAGAGGGAGCAAATACGAACCCTCAAAGTGGAGCGCGACGTGGTCCTCCTCGCCTAAGCAGACGCCCTTGGGCTTCCAGCTCTTGCGCTTCGTCACAGCGACGGCGCCCTCGGGAACTTCGAGCTTGACGTTCGGCCGCGGCAGGTTACGGATCTCGAACGTCTCTTGGCCGGGGACGATGGAGCCCTTGCAGTGGGCGTCGGCGACCTGGTGGAGCAAGCAGAGCGTCAGCGCTTGCGAGTTCGGGCCCACGGGAAGACGGTGGACGGTCGTACCGAGAGGAGCTTGTAAACCGCGGCCTCATCAAAGAGGGTCTCGGGGTTGGCGACCCGGATGTCCTTGAGCTCGATCGGCTTGCCGAGCGTCGACTTCTGGTACGTGATCGACCAGGGCTGTGAAGGGGGAGGCACGTCCGTCAGTTCTGCTTCGCCTGCAGTCGCGAGATGAGTGGCACGCACGCCGTCGCCCGTGAGCCGGAGTGGGACGCTGACGACCTTGCCCTCGGTGACGACGGCAAGGCGTTCCTCGGCCGAGCCAGCGATCTTGGCCGTCGGCCGGCCGACACGAACCTCGACCGCGACGGGCGCCTTCTTGAGCTTGCGCCCGCAGCCGTTGCCGTCGCGAACGCCGGCGAGGCCGACGGTGTAGTTGCCACCATTCCGGAGGAGATCCTCAGGCACCGGCAATGTGAGCGCGTGCATGCCGGCCGTCGCAAAGGTGACCGTCTCGGCCGTTGATGCCGTCGCCGTCGTCGTCAGGAACTCGAGCTCGAACGGCGGCGAGCCGCTGCTGATGACGACGTCGAGCTCGACCTGCCGGTCCTCGCACGCCCAGAGCCGGAGCTCGCGCTCACGCCGGGCGCCATGGAGACTGAAGTCTGCGGCGGCAACCGGCCGGACGCTGCCGTGGACGGTGGCGGGCGCGATGGCGACGCCGTCGGTGTAGCGCCGGTCGGCGAGCTGCTCAAACATGTAGACATACTCGCCTTCCTGCTTGGGTAGGAGCGTCAGCTCGCCCGTGTTGGTCGCGAGCGTCTCATACATCGGCCGGCTCGTCTCGGCCCGCGGGTGGGGGTTCTTGGCCGTCGCGAACGGCGTCGTCGTTAGGGTGTACCGCAGCTTGAACGGCGCCTGGCCGAGGAGGACAAACGAGACGGTGACGCCCTGCTCGCCCGCGCAATCGTCTTCGACCTTCTTGACGTCGTACCGGACGAGCTTGGGCGCAGGCGCGTAGACGATGCGGCACTCGCGCGGCTCCTTGACGTCGCCTCCGCAGCGGCCGTCCGCGCCGTCGACGGCAACGCTCTCGATCCGCCAGAGACCTTCGCCGCGCTCGTCGACGCGGACCGATGTCTGTCCAAGGTTTCTTGCGAGCTCGACCGCCACATCGGACCGCTCGCTGCTGGGGGCTGCGGGCGTAAAGGAGAGCGTCGACCGGAAGGGATGCCCGGCGAGCGGCGTCTTGGGCTCTGAGAGGATCGTCAGGTGATTGGGCTTCGGGTGAGCGACGAGGGCCGGGTCGAGCAGGACGAGCGGCCGATCGGCCGAGCAGCCCATCGTCGGCGCAAAGGAGACGGCCGGCCGAGGCAGGACAGTGTAGGCGACCGACTGGCCCTCGAGCGTCAGCTGAGGCACGTTGGGCGAGCTCAGCGTCGTGAGCGTATACGTCTTGCGGCCGGCGACGTCAAACGTCAACGGCAGCGGGACGAGGTACGACTTGTCGGCCGCCGCGCCGGTCGCTGCCGGGTCGTCGAGACCGATGCCATCGAGCAGACCAGAGACCTTGTTGCCAGCGCCGTCGATGGAGGACCAGCCGACGGTGACGCCGCCCTCGCCCCGGACGACAAGGTCGACCGTGCCTTTCTCACCGATGCACCGCTCGAACGCCGATCCGGTGGCCTTGACGAACCCCTTGCCCCCGCCGTGGGCATCGAGGTCGACCCGGCCGGCGCCGCCGGGCAGCTGCGGGATGAGCGAGACGGACGGGCAGCGGTGAATGCGGACGGGGGCGTTGCCGGCGAGCGGGATCCGGAACGAGTGGTGGCCGGCCGAGGAGCCGTGTGTGGGCGGGAAGACGCGCGAGAGGCGGACGGTCGAAGGCCGGTCGATCAGGAGGAGGAGCGTCACCCCCTTCGAAGCAGCCTCCCGGCTGGCTGCCGATGAGTCGCCAGCGGCAGTGAGCGCTTGCCGGGCGGCGACACCCTGCCGAACGGCAAGCAGGGCCTCGACTTCGTCTTCATCCGCCTCGTCATCATCGTCGTCTTCGGCCGCGCCAACAGCCTCGGCCTCCTCGGCGCTCCGTCGCGGCTTGACCTCGTCAAGCGCGCTCGCGCTCACGTTGAACAGGACCGTCTCGCCGCCCTGGCTGGCCGGGAGCGTGAGCGCGTACTCAATCGTGCCCGGCATCGTCGAGAAGTGGAGCGCGAGCGGGACCTTCTTGGTCCGGTCCGAGAGGCAGGGCAACGGCGACGTCTGCGGCAGGATGCGCGCCGTCCTAAGAGACGGAGGAGTGGCGTGGGTCAGGTTGGGCAAGCCTTACGGATCTCCCCGCGACGAGCATGCTGTACGCACGAGAAGGGCGTGATGACGAGCTCAAAGGCGCCGCTCAAGTGCTCTTTGGGCCTGAGGACGTCCGACAGCCGGGCATGCGAGCTCGAGAGCGTTGGGTAGAAGGTCAACGCCTGGGCGACGCTCGCCGGGAGAAGGGCCGAGTAGGGTATCTAGAGCGACGTGAGGCACAGTGCTTCAGCACATCCAGTAGCGGGGCTATGCTGCAAGATACGAAGACGGAACGAACCGAACGCCAGCCGCCGGCGAGCAGCAGCCAGTCGAGGCCGACGAGACCGCCGACGAGCAGCGCCCGGCCCTGCCAGCCCCAGCTCAGGCGGGGCACGCGCAAAGCGCCGACGCCAAGGACGAAGCCTGCGTCAGCGGCTGCCCAGCGAGCGACCGTCGTCGAGCCGGCCGAGGAGCTGAGGCAGGCGGCGAGCTTCCAGGCCTGGAGGAGGACGAAGAGCGAAAGGGCGAGCAGGCGCTGGTCGGTCGGGTGCAGGAGCCATGCCGGGACGACCGGCGCCTGCGGCGGGGCGCTGCTCGCCGCCGGACGTCCGGGAGCGACGGCCATGGGTCGGGTAGCAGGAAAGCGAGGAGGAGTGACGAGGGGTCGACTTCCTGGCGGTGATGGCTAGCAGCTGCTTGGACGCAAGCAGACGGCGACGATGACAGGAGAGGTCGGGCGCCGCTGCTGCTCAACTCCCGCAAGGCCTTCATGAGGCTGACCTAATCATTACTCGGCCAGAATTTGGAGGCCGACCAGACGGGCGCGACTCGCGCGCCGCAGCACGCAGCAGTCCTGCTGCCACGAGCTCGAGCGACCTTCCGACCACACCCCTAGCTCGCCATGGTCCGTCCGTTCTACTGAAAAGTACCTTCTGCTGCTGGGACTCCCAAGCTGATTGCGCTGCCCTCGACTCGGCTACGCTCGCTCGCAGAAAATCTCGGTCATCTCGCGCTCGCTCGACACGCACCTGCCGTCGACGGCCGGTGCTGCCGCCCCGACGCACCGCAACCTCGACCCGGCGTTGCACCCCTTCTCGCAGCAGCGCGAGTACACCCGGGCCATCACTGCGGCCAAGATCTCGCGCATATTTGCCAAGCCCTTTGTCGGCGCGCTTGAGGGTCACACCGACGGCGTTTACACGCTCGGCAAGGACCCGCGGCGGACCGACGTCGTCGCCGGCGGCGGCGGCGACGGCGAGGTCATCCTCCACTCGCTCTCGGCTCGCCGGCCGCTTGTCAAGATCCCCAACGCCCACCGAGGCCAGGTGACGGGCCTCTGCTTCTCGGCGGACAACCGGGGCGAGGAGCGCAGGCTCATCTCGTGCGGCCGGGACGCAACAGTCAAGATCTGGGCCTCGCCCTCGACGGCGCGGACTGGCGCCGCCTACGACGACGTCTCGTCCTTCGTCGGCCGCTCGGCGATGGACGACCTTCCGGAGGACTTTGATGAGCCGGCAGCTGGTCCGAGTGGGAGCAACCGTCCGGTCGACGAGCGCGAGGCCTTCTCGTCGTCGGCCCTCCCGCTCTTCACCTACTCTGGCAAGAGCCCGTTCGCCTCGATCTCGCATCACCGCTCGCAGGCCCAGTTTGCGACGGCCTCGTCTCACGTCCAGATCTGGGACGAATCGCGCTCAGCCCCGCTCTCGACCTTGCGCTTCGCCGGCACGGCCGAGAACGTCAGCTGCGTTCGCTTCAACCAGTCGGAGGAGAGCGTGCTCGCGAGCGTCGGCACCGACCGCACCATGTGCCTGTACGATGTCCGCACCGGCAAGGCCGAGCGCCGGATCCGGATGACGGTCCGTCCTCGCTCGTGCCTTGCTGTTGAGGTCTCGGGACCCGTGATCGCTGACCCAGCATCTGTCCTTCTGCGCGCGGCCTTCCAGATGAAGTCGAACGCGCTCTCGTGGAACCCGACGCTGCCGACAGTCCTCCTCCTCGCGTCCGAGGACCACAACCTCTACACGTTTGACATCCGGCAGCTGGCGACGCCGACTCAGATCTTTAAGGACCACGTCGCTGCCGTCACCTCGTGCGAGTGGAGCCCGACAGGCGAGGAGTTTGTCTCTGGCGGCTGGGACCGGAGCGTTCGCATCTGGAAGCGCGACGAGGGCCGGAGCCGCGACGTCTACCACACGAAGCGGATGCAGCGGTGCGTGTGCATGAAGGGCGACTCAGCAGCATCTGCTGGTGCTGCACTGCACGTCGCTGATCGTTGTCGCTCCCGCTCGTCGCGCACTCCAGGGTGACCGACGTCACTTACACGCCGACGTCGACGTTCATCATGTCGGCCTCGGACGACGGCAACGTCCGACTGTGGAAGTCACAGGCGTCGGCCTCGCTCGGCGTCATTGACTCGCGCGAGCGGGCGAGCCGAGAGTACCGGGCCAAGCTGGCCGAGAAGTGGGGCAAGACGTCGAGCGTTCGTCGGATCGAGGCGTACGTGTGCCCGAACCTGCTGTCGTCGCGGAACTCCGACTGGTCGGACTGACTTCTCACCACCTTTTTATTGCAGCCGGCGCCACATCCCTGCGTCGATCCACAACGCCGGCAAGCTCAAGCGCGAGATGCTCGACGCGCGCAAGGCAAAGGAGGAGAACCGCCGGCGGCACACCAAGGCCGGGCGCGAGAAGCCCAAGGCCGAGCGCAAGAAGGTCATGCTCGGCGAGGACGTCTGATATGGGTCGGTTTCCGAGCGTGCGCTGCGACGACGCCCGGACACTGGAGTTTTCTCGCGGTCTTACATGATCTTGATCGAGCCCGCACGGACTTGAGGGTCGGAATAAAAAAACAACAAAGGAGAAGCGCAGTAAGAACAACGAGGGCAGCGCGAGAGAGAATAACAGGTGAAGATGAGGGACGCGAGAGCTTCGAACAAGTGCGCAGGGTGTTGTTGGCCGGACCAGGTCAACGGCAGGTCTGGACAGGGCTCAGATGAACTTCCAACCGGCGCAGTCGACGCAGTCCTTGCGCTCGACCGTCGGGCGCGGCACGTCCCTGATCGAAGCGGATGGGAGTATCTGGTCAGCCCGAAGTTGTGCGATGCAGAGCAGCTCAGCCCGAGGATAAGCAGAACCAGACGTACGTCCAGTCGCGCCCACGGCCTTCGGGGCCCTCGATCTCGCCGTTGTTCCAGGGCTTCGAATAGACGTTGTCTGCGGGGAGAGGGCGGCTATCAGCATCATGTCCGTGGCGATAGCGCAGCAGCGTTGAGGGAGCTTTCGAAACGGCAGAGCAGCGGAAGGACGCACCGATGACCCACTGGATCGTGTGGCTCCGGCCGGTGCGGTCGACGGACCAGCCCCACTTGGCGACGGTGTCGTAAACGCGGAGGTTGCCCTGCTTGCAGCTCGACTCCATCGAGTAGCCGCCCCTGCCGCAGGCCGAGAGCGGACCCCGGCACGCGCCGGTCGCGATCATATCGCCCGTGTGAAAGACATGCGTCACCGGATTGGCCTCGACGCGAGGGACCCGAAGCCCGAGCCGGCCGACAACGAGCGCGTCGGGCGGAGCCTCAAAGGTGACGGCTGGGAGGCCAAACGTGAGACCAAGGAGACCAGCGACGACGCCACCGAGCGAGTGACCGACGAGCCAGATGTCGGCTGTCGGATAGTGCACGCGAACCTGGGCGAGCAGCGCCACCGCTTCGGGGTAGTACGACTCGGGCCCGAAGAGCCCCTCAGCCAGGCAACCTTCGTCGCACGTCTTGCGCTTTCGGCCAAGCGGGCCGCCGAACGGCGCCTTGCACGAGCAGACGTCGGACGGCAGCGTGCCGCAGCAACACGAGAAGAAGAGGTTATCGTTGACCTGATCGAGCCGGGCCGTCGACCTGCCCTTGGGCGGGAGCGGGCCGTCGATCGAGGTGCCCTTGATCGAAAGGACGAGCGTCGCATTGTCGGAGCTCGCAAACAGGTGGCCTCGCAGGCCGGCTGCCTCGTCCTCCCAGCCGAACGGGAGAGTCAGATTGAACGTATCGAGCTCCAGCCAGCGCGGCTGGCCGGGGAGCGCGTAGGCGTCGTTGGCCATCTTGGCCTATCGGTCGGCAATCGGCCGTCGCAGGTGAAGACACGCAGGCTAGATTTGTCAGCGCCAAATCGCACCAGACTGTCCGCTCAGCAGCTCCTGCAGCTGTCAAGTGGATGCCTGCCAGAAGGCTCTAGGATGGATGCGAAAGGGGAGTCACGCACGAGCTCGACGACGGTCGGCATGTCGTCGAGGTCGGGCGCAGAGACCTCGACCTCCTCCCATCCCCATCTGGTCGTAGCAGCGGCCGATCGAGCTTCGGCCGACCGATCTGAAGCGATGGCGTCGTCGAAAGGGACACTGGCGGTCGAGACGCCGAGGACGACCTGACCGAGGGCGCCGGTGGAAGGCGCAGCGTGAGGCCGAGCAGCTGGCCTCCTCGGCCGGTCAATCGTCCGCCTGATCGACCTAAGCTCGCGCGTTCCAAGGGCAGCTGCGGCCGGGGCATCGGAACTATACAGAGCCTGAGCGAGATCGGGCGCTGCCTCGAAGACGGATGGGCTAAGCGAGCCACCCAGATGGCGGTGGACTGGAGCGAAGGCGGTCGGCCCGGGCTGGCCTCCCGAGCCGGCGCCAAGGGAGGCGAGGACTGGAGACGACAGGAGGAGAGGCAGCAGGAGAGGCAGCAGGAGCGGCAGCCAGTGCTGCGGCGAGCTGAGAGGAGCCAGCATGATGTGGGAGTACGGGCTGGTGGGCGTCGGGTTCAGGTGGCAAGGGAAGGAGGGAGCGCGATGCCAGCCAACAGCGAGTCGGCGGCGTCGGCCGTTGAGCTGCGCGGGCCGCAGCCAAGCCGCAGCAGCCTGCGAGCCGTCTCAGGCAGGGAGGTCGCCACTTTCGTTTCGCTCGACCAAGTGGAGATGAGGATGCGAAGCAAATGCAATAGTCAAGCAGATGGAGAGGTCAAATATGCGAAGAAGGGGGTTGCTGGTGGAGACAGTCAAATAGAAAGGGGGAGGAGGAAACGGAAGCGACGCGATTGAACCGGCAATGTCTGGGTCAAGTCCGAGGTCCTTTTCGGGAGAGCGAGGGGAGGAAAGAGTGCAGCTACAGAGGGTGCGAAGGAAGTGCGAAAAGCAGTCTAGGAGGGGAGATTAGGTGAACCAATGGGAAAAGTAAGAAAGAGGGGCCGGGGGGGGGGGCGGGGGCTTCACATGCCCCAGCTGTAAGTGACCTCCTCCTCCTGGTGGCCGGCGTCGTACGAGTGGCCGGCGCCAATCTGGCAGTTGGAGAGGTGGCCGACCGCGTTCTCGTAGGCCGGGTCGACGGGCATGCCGGGAGCGAAGCCTTCAGGGAGGGCAAAGCCGAGGCCGGGGTTGCCGAGCGACTGCGTCGCCCGATGGGTGAGGTGGTGCCGGGGCTTGCGCGTCGGCGAGGGCGGGACGTAGAACGACCGGTCGTCCTGGGGAGAGCCGTAGGCCGGGTGCGAGGGCGTCGCGATCTGGATGCCGAACGCCGACTGGGCCGGAGCCTGGTTGTGGACGTCGGCGTGAGCGAGCTTGTCGTGCGCGGCCCGAAATGAGGCCTCGAAGGGCGAGAAGGGCGTCGGCGGCGAGGTCTCGGTGAAGGCGCTGCCAGCCGAGAGGCTGTCGGTTGGCGAGTAGGGCGTCTGAGGGAAGTAGCTCGTGTAGCCGGCCGAAGGCGGAGCAGCCCGGCTGTAGGCCGCCGCGAGAGGGGCGTCAAAGTGGTTGGCCGGCGAGGGCGACCGGCTCCGGGGCGGGGTCGAGGCCGGGTCGGTCATCATCGACTGCTCGACTGCGGTCGAGTACGTCTGCTGCTCGGCGGGTGAGGCCCGGCCAGAGTTGGCAATGTAGGCCGCGTGTACCGGCGTGCCGGTGAGGACCGAAGGGAACGGGCGCGACGAGAGACCGGCCGACGAGGGAGGAGGGGCAAAAGACTCCCACTGAAAGGCGAGAAGGAGAGGGAAGAGAGCGTGTCAGTGACGAGGTTGTAGGCAGAGAAGATGCGAGTCGCTTGATGCGCACCTGAGGGATCTCAGGGGCCCAGCCTTGGATAGGCGCCGCTGGTGCGAGCCGCGAGGGCATGTAGGGCATCGAGGTCGTCCGGAGGTGGGCGCGGGCGCGAGGAGAGGCCGACAACTGCTGGCCGACGACATGCGAGGGGTCGACGCCCTGAGCTCGCAACGACTGGATCTTGAGGTTCTTGAGAGCGGCCTTGCGCTCCTTCGTCGCCCGGTTCTGCTCCTCAGACACCTGCTCATAGATGCACTGCGAGATGGCGAGCGAAGACGTATAAGAAGAAATGGAGAGGGCGAGGGACGGGAAGAGGACGTCAGTTAGTTGTGATTCCCTTCTCAGCTGCGCGTCATCAAAAGGCCACACGAACCTGGCGGCCGGTGCGGACGCAGTTGGCACAGTTCGCTTGGCCGCTGCACCTGATCTTCCTATTCGGGAGGCAAGGAAAGGTTGGTTGCTTGTCAGCGCACTGCGTCTGCCGGGCTCGGCGGACACAAACAGATGAGGTGGTCGGGATCCGCCCCATGAGGTTTTGGTGGCGGAGACGAGCGCGCGCTCCGTCGCGCGTGCCCGTGCCGGCTGGGGGTGGAGTCAAGGAGGAGGAAAGATGAAGGTAGAGAAGAGATGTGACGGACCTGCGACGGCAGTAGGCGCAGGCGAGGTTGATGCGGTGCTTGAGAGGGCCGGTCGAGCTCGAGCCAGCAGGCGAGGCGCAAGACGGGCCGGGCGTGGCCGAGCCGTAGGACATGGGCGAGAAGGCGAACTGGCCGGCGTAGTCGGAGTACTGAGGCGGTGGCGCGAGCGCGTAGGGAGAAAGCGGCATGCCGTGAGGGTACTGCATGGTGGCGGAGGGCGAAGTCGCGAGTCGGGCAGGAGAAAGGTGATGTGGGGTCGGAGGTTGGCCGGGGACAAGGCGAGGGCGGAGGAGAAGGGAAGGGCGAGGGCTCGGGTCGGCGGGAAGGGGGCGGGTGAGAAAAGGGCGAGAGAAAGATCCGACGAGCCCGTCTTATCAGGGAGAGGGAGGAGAGGGTCGGCAAGGGCGAGAAGGGGGCGACTTTTCCGTCCGTTCAGTCGGGGGCTGCTTCCTGGTGCTGGTTGTTTGAGTGAGGGAGCTGCCCGTCCGGTGTCAGGGGATGGCAAGCCGGGCCACCTCGTGTCGGGGCAGCGCTCGGCAGCCGACGGTGTCGGTTTGGTTCGGCTGATGAGGCGAGCGGTCAAGGGGAGCGGGAGGCGAGAGCCCCCAGGGCATTGAGGATGGCTCCGGTCCGGCCCGCTCGCAAAGCGTCCGTCATAGGCGTGATGGCCCCCTGGGCGTTTCGAAGGCCGGCAGGAGATCCGAGCCGCCGGATCAGCTCGTCAGCCAGCGCGCGCGCGCGGAGAGCGCTCCGGGGGCGGTGAGCAGGAAGGGCGAGAAGGAAGAAGGAGGCGGGCGGGCAGCTGAGACCAGAGGCAAGGAAGGGCGAAAAAGGGGGCTGCCGACGGTCGAGGCCTGAGCGTCAAGCCGAGGTTGGCTGCGGTCAGAAACGGTTAAAGCCGGTTCGAAGGAGGCGCTCGGGTCATTTCTTGGTGGAGCCGGCGGAACCCCCTTCTTCGAAGCCACCAGCCGCCGGCCTCCCTTCCCTATCTGAACACGGTCTCACCGGGCGAGCGAGCGAGGGCTAAGGTCTCGGGTCGGGCCGACAGCGTGAGCAGCTCTCAGCGCATATGGAGAAATAGACTCCGTCGGGCCGAGAGGCTGCCCTGCAGCAGCGAGCATTTTCTCCGGACGCCTCTTTGCTCCAGGCCCTCTCGGCGTGGTGGCCGCCTGACGGGCTCCCGCGCACTGCTCTTCTCTCCAAGCTCTCCTGCTGGCCGACCCATTCGTTCGGGTCGCCCGCTGAGAACCGAAGTTCGAGACCTCAGTCGGAAGAGAGGCCGCTCTCTTGTCGCAATGCTGCTTGACATGCTTTGGACGAACTAGCGACGGCGACAGGATGGGATGTGCCAGCCAGCCACCTGCACCGGTGCTAGCGTGAGGAGGGTTGGCGCGGACGCGCGCACGCGCGCGCGAGAGACCGGCAGCGTTGCGGCAGCCCGGCTGACCCGGCTTGCCATCGGGCGCTCGCCACGCTCCACAGCTCTTGAGAGGTGTCGGGGAGAGATAGAGAGCGAGGGAGGGCTTATGCGGGCAGTAAGCAGGAGCAGAAGCACGCCGGTAGCTCGCCGGCCACACGCCCATAATGCTCCGGTATGAAAGGGCAGCTGGGGACCCCGGCCTGCACAACGGATCGGCTCTGAAACCGTCTTGCATGACCGTCGTCGTCCTCCTCCGTGACGCCAGCAACCCAGCGGGCCAGAGAGGCGGAAGTCGAGCTCCGTCCTCTATGAGTTCCGACCGACAGCTTGGGACAACCCGCAGAGCGACGCTCAGCTGGGCTGACGTCGTCGTCAAGCCCGCTGCACCCCCAAGACCTCCCTTTGACCCCAAGAGCGCCCGAGCGCCAGCGGTGTGAAGGCGACGGACGAAGGGCAGCGCGGCGGCGGCCGTCCTCCTGCGAGCATGCGAGACATGACCCCTTTCACGCCCCTCCGTACCAAGCAGTGCACCGCGCCGACGGTCGGCGGACGTGCCTGACCTCTTGGCCGCCCACCGCTCCGCCCACCGCTCCGCCCGCCGCACCCTGGTTTCGCGCTCGCGCGCGCCAGACGCCGCCTTTCGCCCGCGCTGACGCTACATGCCTCGTCAGAGCAGCTAAGGGCGCCTCGGCACCTTTGCCCCTCGTCTGTCGGTCGCGTCTAGTATGATGGCAGGTTTTCAAAGAGAGGGCGGAATCGCAGAGCTGGCCGGGAAGGGGGCAGCCCTCCTGTCGTCGCCCAGCCCGTCAGACCACCACGCCGACAGCCTGCTCAACGATGGAAGCAAGGCGGGCGGGCCCGTCTGCTCTGCTCTGCCTGATCGATCGTCGTTTGGCCAGGGCCTCGGCCTCTCGGCAGCTTGACAGCGACCGGCCTCGCCCTTCTTGGCTGGCCCTCCAGGCGGGCGGGCGGGGGCGCTTTTGCCTCCCCCTCCGATGGATTTCCGATAGGACCGGACGGCTTGTTTGGTGCCTGTCAGTTTGGCGTCAGCAGAAGCCGCCGCCGCGCCGGCTCGGGTTTGGTCCTGCCGGGGATTGCCTGGACCTCGTTGGACGGACCAGCTCGTTCTGATAAGCATGGCGCGGAGGAGGCGTTTTCCTCTCTCCCAGATTGTACTTCCGAGGCAAAGCAGAGGTGCGACAGGTCTCGGGACGAGGGCACTCGCTGCCTGCACAAACGCAGTTGTTGACGGCCCGCCTGTCCTCAGGCTGGTCGCCGGATGTTGGCCAGCCAGCCCAGATCAATGGACCGCAAGCCGCCCCTGGCATCGAGCCATCGGGCAGACGAGGCGGGCCGTCGATGGTGAAAGTTCGTCGAGCGGGTCACATCGAGGGGGGCGCGGGCGGAGGCCGAGGACGGTCAGTATGCAGTCAGTCGCCTGGGTGAGCGTCTTTTTTTCAGCAGGGCCTCCGGCAGGGCCTCCAAGGCGGTCGCTTGTGCCCTTCGGAGAGCAAGGGTGTGATGAGACATGTTCAGGAGGGCGGCACGATGCGTATGGCGTCTGGCAGGTCTACAAGGGCGGGGCCTTCGGTCGTTGCTGAGGAGAGGGGGCGTGCAGGGTCGTAATGGTCGTCGGGTCAGGAAAGCGGAAGGGGGCGTGAGGGATGGGGAAGGCAAGCATGGGCCTGCTGCAGAGGGATGACGGCTCGATCACCAGCTGCTGAGGACGCTCGAGCTGTAGGCGTCGGACCAGCGGGAAGAAAGACGTAGCAACGCAGCGCACGTCAGCAGCCGAAGGAGCGGATAGCGGAAGAGGAGAGTCGAGCACGCACGCGTACTCGCCGAGCTGCTCGAGGCCGTGATAGCCGGCGACCGAGACGATGAGCGCGAGCCGCTTCGACAGGTCGGCCTTGCCAACGGTCGACACAAAGGCTGAGCCGCAGTAGCAGGTTGCCGTCAGGTTGGCGTCGCGGACCTGCTTGCACTTCTGGCACATGAGCTGGAGAGAACGGGGCAAGGTGAACAACAGATCAGCCAATGCGAATGCGACCGACAGTGCGACCAAGAGTGTAAATTCGGGACGCACGTCTTGCAGCTGGTACTGGAGCACGAGCCGCTGCACGTACTCGATCAGGCGGATCTCGATCGCCTGGGTGTCGAGCAGGTGACCTGTCGGGCAGAGCCACGACGCGTTGCGCGGCGGCACGAGCTGGCGACGGACCGAGCCGTCGTCGGCCTGAATCTCGACGAGCTGCGGCAGCCGCTCTGGGTCGCGGCAGAGGTCGAGGTCGCGCGACGACTGGCACTGGGTGCAGATGACGGATGGCAGCCGGAGGACGTCGCAGGGGTTGCGGAAGACGGCCGTGTCGGCAAACTCGCGGACGCCGATGAGGTCGAGCAGGTTGCGCTTGAGCACCTGGACCTCGACGGAGAGCTCGCGCGCGAGGCCGAGGACGTGACAGACGGTCTTGACAAACTCGAGCGCCGGGTTCGTCGGCCGGAGGTGCGAGCCCGGCAGGGTCGGGAACAGGAGCGTCTCGGCAATCTCGGGGTGCGTAGGCGCGAGCTTCTGGTTGGCGAGGATATCTTGGACGAGCGCGAGCAGCTTGCGCGTGAGCTTGCGGCCGATGACCTTTTTGGCGAGCCCGACCTCCTTCTCCTTGACCGGATCAAGGGCCGGGCCGGTCGACTGCGTCAGCTGGATAGCCCGCAGCGGCTCGCGCTCCTGCTCGACCGCCTGGCGCTTGGACCGGAACATCTGGTCGATGAAGGACGAGATGACGACTTCGAAGTCGTGCTGGACGGCCGGCGGGAGGAAGGACCGGACGTTCCACTCGAGGTCGATGACGTGCCGGCCGACGACAACGTCTTCGGCCGCTGGGACGACGACGACGAAAGCTGTGGTCAGCGCTGTGCTCACGAGGAGTCGGGCGCGGAGACAGAGTCGCACGCACAGTCTTCGGGCAGGACGGGGATGCCGCCGTGGTTCTGGACGTCCATCCAGACGAGCGTCTCCCAGAAGTTGACAATCTCAAACGAGAGGTGGCGGAAGAGCTCGTTGGCGTTGGCCGCGGCGAGCAGGTATTTCGCGTAGGCGACCGTGTTGGCCGCCGAAGGCTTGGACGTCAGCAGGATGATCTCGTTGAAGTCGGCGTAGACGACGGTCGAGCCGAGCCGGCGGAACTCGGCCAGCAGCTGAATAAACGTCTTCTTCATGAGCCCGTGCAGGAAGCGGTGGATGCCCGGGTCAAACATGCCGGCCGCGCTCGAGCTGATCCAGCGCCAAAAGTTATCGACGAGCAGGTCGGCCACCGGGTTGGTGCCGGCGATCCGCGCCTTGTCGAGGTACCACGACTTGACCATGCTCTTGAGGATCGCAAACGTCTGGGTCGAGAGGACGGCGTCGCCGAGCGTGAGCGAGTTATGGGCGGCCCCCTTCGAGTAGTCGTCGAGCGTGTGCGAGGCCGAGTCAAACGCGAGCGCGCCTGAGCCGCTGCCCTCGAGCTCGTTGACGAGCGCAGACTGGAGGAGGGCGTCGATCGCCAGGTCCTGGAGCGCGATCCGGATGGTGACATTGGTGTAGCAGCCGGCGTTCGAAAACTCCGGGCTCCCAAGCTCGTCGATAGCCTGGGGCGTGTTGGCGTCGTCCTCGATGCCGCCGAGGTCGGGCCGGGCGGCGGGCGCCCACCAAAGGACCATGTCCTGGGCGACGAGCCGGCGGGCAAAGTCAATGTCGGCGAGGAAGAGGGGCGCGTCGCCGTCAATGTTGCCGGCCGGGACGTCGTGATGACGGGCGAGCTCAAGGTGCTCCTTGAGCCGGGCCGACATGCTCAAGTAGGCGACGATCATGCGCCGCGTCGTGTGGTTGAGCCACATGAGGGCCGAGCCCGACTCCTTGCCGCTGGGAAGGGCAATCACCGGGAAGTCGCCGACTGCCGGCGCGCGGAGCTCGAGCTCAGGCTGGCTTCGAGGCGAAAAGACGACGAGCACGGTCGGCTGCGTCCGCTGGGCGGCGAACGTCGCGAGCTCGCGGTTGAGCGCGCGGTAGCCGGCCTGGGCCGTGCCGTGGTGACTAACGGCAAACTCGAGGTCGGCCGCGTACTCGAGGACGCCCTGCTTGCGGTGGTCGGCCGGCAGCTTGGCAAAGCGCTCGGCGTAGAAGCGGGGGAGGTGAGCGATCGGTTGACGAGTCCGCGCGCCGTCGATCGAGATGACCTTGGCCGTCGTGTCGGGCGCGAAGAGGCCGAGGATCTCGCGCGAGTCGTGCGTCGAGTGGTAGAGGAAGAGGAAGCGTATCCCGCGGCCGTTGTTGAGGTACGGCTGCCGGCTCAGCTTTGTGCTCGCCTGCTCGAGCTCGTGCAGGTCAAAGCCGGCGTCGAGACCACGATTGAGGCCGCCCTTGGCCGTCTTGTCGAGCGCGCAGGTCGTGCCAAATTGGAGCAGGGCGCGAACAACGAGCGGGACCTGCAGCATGGTAGTAAGATCAGCGCCGAGGGCAGGATGAGCGTGTTGGGCGGCACGCACCTGAAGCTCATAGACCGAGTCGACGTTGGGGTTGTTAATGAGGCCCGAGAAGTGCGACTCGCCCTGGAGGTAGAGCCGCTCGTCGACGGTGATGCGATAGAGGTTCTGGCAAGGGTGGTTGCGCGGCAGTGTTCGGACGAGGGGCTCGGCCTCGTACTCGGGCAGGAAGACGGGCTCCTTGGGAACCGTCCGCAGGTTGAGGTAGAAGGAACGCGGCACGCGGACCTTGACCTTCTGGAAGGCGCCATCGATCGAGAGCCAGAGGTTGAAGAGGCCCGGCCGAGCGGTCGGCGCGACCTGGATGACCTCCCAGTTGCGCGAGAGCATGTTGGTCGTCCGCTGCTTGAACATGGACGAGAGCGAGCCGTCGTTGCGCGCAACTTGGCCGCCCTGGCGCATCTGCTGCTTGAGCGCCTTCTGCTTGCGCCAGCGACCGCGCATGACGCGGATCCAGCCCGGGTAGTCAACCCTCGCGTCTGGCAACGGCTCCTCGACCGGTGGCGGCGGCGGCGAGCGTGCTTTCTTGGTCACCTTGGCGACCGACCGGCCGCCGTTCGCACCGGCCGGCTGGCCAAAGTCTTCCATGTCGACCGACGCCGGGGCGTTGGACCGCATCTTGGCAAAGAGGTCGGTCAGCTTGTGCTGCTGGAACTTGTCCTCGCGCGTCGCGACCCGCTTATGGAGCCAGTCTGGGTGCCGCACGCGCGGAACGGGCTGCATCGACAGATGCGCGAGGAGGAAAGGAGTCAGCGAGGGCGCGCGCCTCTAGGTGGGCGGGTCGGGCGGAGGACGCACGTTGGCGACCTTCTGGAGGGCGGCCGGGATCGTGATGAGCTTCTGGATGACGGAGCCGAGGCGCTCGGTGTAGTAGTCCCAGTCGAGGACGCTCCGGAGCTCAAAGTTGGTCAGGCTGCGAGGAGGGTCAGGGAGGTCAACAGCTGCTCCAAGCGAGCGAGCGGGGCGAGGGACAGCTGCCGCACCTGTTGTCCTTCAACCACTTCTTGAGGAAGTGTCGCTTGATGGTCGGCTCAGCGTCAAAGATGGCGATCGGGACCGCCCGCTCGGTGACGGGCGCACCGTAGGGCTTGGCCGAGATGATGAACTTGCAGGCGAGGCCCTTGTCCTTGACCATCTGGTCGCCGAGGAACTCGGCCAGTCGGCGGGCCGTGCTGATCGACGTCGACTTCTGGGCGCCATACTCGGCCAGCGTCTTGGACATCGACCGGTTCTCGGCGATGAGGTCGACGAGCTCCTCGTCCTCCATGCTGGCCGCCTTGGAGGCGAGGACGTCGAGCCACTGATCGGCGACCTGGGCGACAGCAGCGTAGCACTCTTCGGTCGTCGTCCCGAGCAGGAACTTTTCAAAGATCTGGCCCTGGAAGATCTTGATCAGCTGGAGCTCGCCCCGGCGCTTGATCTCGAAGCCCTTGAGCTCGGCGAGCGAGTTGTCGTGGTTGAAAACGGCGTAGCGCTTCTTAAGGAGCTTGTCCTCCTCCTTGGACGAGGGCAGGATCATCGCCTTGTACGGCCCGTCGAGCTCGAAGAAGATCGAGTTCTCGCTCCGGACGGCGTACGTGCCGCGGTCCTTGTCGACGAGCTCGTGGTACTGGTCGTTCGTAAATTTGGCGTGGACGAGGTGGTTGAGCATCGTGCACGGGTACGAGAGGCCAAACGTCTTGCCGCCGGCGAGCTTGAAGGTAAAGTCTTCGGGAAACGAGCCGGGCAGCATGCACCAGATGCCGTCGGTGTCGAGCTCGAGCGGCCGGCCAATCTGCTCGACGAGCTCGCGCGCCATCTGGATGATGGTTGCGCCCGTCAGGCAGGTGATGCCGGCCATCTCCATCGAGTACCAGCGCGCGCCCTTTCGCATGACGTAGCCGTAGAACGAGTTTAGGATGCACTTGTGTGCGAGCTGGAGCGAGTCGTAGATGACAACCATCTGCTTGGCCTCGGTCACCTCGGCGAGCGAGCCGTTGTTCTTGCTCGCGCCGTCGAGGTTCTTCTTCCACGTCTTGTGGAGGCCCTTGTACTCGTACCGCCGGTCGCGGAAGGCCCGGACCGTGTCGATGTAGAAGGGGTTTTCGCGCTGGCAGACGATGGCCTCCTTGGTGATGATCTTAGTCTCGTGGGCCTTGCGGTAGACCTTGCGCGAGTAGTCGCCGAGCCGCTTGTGGATGAGTGCCGTCTGCTCGGCCTCGGTCAGGTCGACAAAGCGCCGCTCGGGGCCCTTGCCGAAACGGCCGGGGAACGACTCTTGCTCGAGCGCGTTCTTGACCATGTTGAACTCGTCGCGCTTAGCAGGGAAGTACTCGCCCCGCCAGGCCCACTCCATCCGCCGGTCGCACGTCTTGTCAGGCCGGTTGAAGTCGCACGTCGCGCACATGGCTTCGTCGACGATTGAGTCGGGCTGAAGCCGGTTCGACAACATGATGTTGGGGTACATGGCCGCGACGTCGAGATGGTAGATGAGCGGCTTGTCCATCCGGGCCGGCCGATCGCGCAGGTCCTCGAGCGCCGCCTGGATTTCGGCCTTGACGGCCTCGTAGTTCTCGACGTCTTCGAGCTTGACGTTGCCCTCGGTGATTAGCGAGAACTTGAGCGCTGCGTCGAGGTCGTCGATGAGCTGCTGCATCGCCTTTGGCTCGACCTTGAACTGCGTCTCGATGTCGCTTCGGAAGACGCCGGCTTCGAGCGCCTCGACGTGGCCGCCGACGTACGTCTCGGACGAGAGCAGGTGGCCGTCGTACATGTTGCCGTTCGGCTCGATGTAGCGGTTGGGCATGATGATGCCGCCCTGGAAGGCCTCGACCTGCGCAAGTTGAAGATCGAGCGTCAGTGCGGCAGGAGAGGGGCGGTCGGCGACAACGGACGGCAGAAGACGCACCATAAGCAGCGTTTCACAAAGCGTGCCGGTGCCCTTGCGGAGAACGTCATCCGGGTTGAGCGGGATGATATTGCAGAGCGAGAAGACGAAGGGGTTGACGTAGGTCATGTACAGGTAGTAGGTCGCGACGGCGTCCGAGACCGAGTACTGAGCGAGGATCTGCGGCTGTTCGACAGCGTATCTGGGAACGGAACGGCGAGAGCGTCAGCGAGCGAGGAAATAGGGTCTCAGAGAGAAGCGAGTTCGGGACGCACGGCGTCATCAGCTCGGGGTCGAGCTCGATCGGCTGGTAGCCGAGCTTGTAGGTTGTTACCGCCTTGAGGCCCTGACTGCCCTGTGGAAGGTACGAGTCGCGTTTGACCCAGCTGGAGAAGGCACGCAGGTTCAGCGAAGGGCTTCACAAAGACGTGCACTCGCCGGACGCACCGGAAACAGTCCATATGGACACAGCTGCGCGACTTATACTCGTCCTCCGAGTCGCGCTCAAAGCCGATCTCGTTGAGCATGCTAAGGCCGTGGAGCGTCGCCCGGGCATCGACATAGGGGAAGTCGAAACCGTCGCCGTTGAACGTGGCCATGACGGTCGGCCGGACCTCGCGGATGTGCTCGAACCAGCGCTCGATCGTCGCTTTCTGCGAGGGAGGGTGAGCGGACGGGGTTGCAGCGGTCCTGGAGTCAGCGGCGGATGGAGGATCACAACAGCGCGACTCAAACGGACCTCGTCCGCCTCGTTGAAGATTGTAAACGGGCCCTCATACTCGGGCTTGGGCGTGTATTCGAAGTCCTCGATATCCTCGCTGACGATCTCGCGGTTGGTGATGAGGTAGCCCTGAGGGAGAGAGAGAGGGGTGAGGTCGGCCGCGGCGAAAGAGAGCTCATGTAGCCGAGCGCAGCCGCACCTGTCCGTCGACCATGTACGAGATCATCATAATCTGGTCGACCTGCTGGTCTGGAAACTTGAGCGGGCTCTTGGTGACCTCGATGTCGAACGCCATGACGACGGGCTCGGCCCGCTTGACACGGTCCGTCAACCGCTCGAGCGAGAGCACGCCAAGCAGCGAGCGCACAGTGTACCACAGCCCGACGCGGATGTCGAGGTCGATTGCAACGCGCTGGTAGTAATTGACGTCATACTCGCGCAGGTCGTTGATGCAAGCCTGAGGGTCGAGCTCGCGCCGATTTGAGCCGGCCCCGCCGGTCGCCCAGCTGCCGCCGGCTTCGCCACCGCCTTCGAGCTCGACGTCCATGGCGCCACCGCCGCCGCCTGTCGCCTGGACGACCTCAGCGTAGGCATCGACCGCCGACAGCTTGGCTGCGTTGGCCGTCGCGAGCGGGAGAAGCTCCCGCCGGACGGAGAAGAGGTCCTGCGTGTTGTGGAACGCCAGCTTGAGGAACGTTGGCCGGTAGCCCTTGAGATGATTGGGCTAGCGGATGTGGTTGAGCGATAATCAGAAGCCATCAAGTCGGCTTGAGACGGACGACGAGGACGCACCAGCTTCAGGTCCTCCTTGCGGACGCGCGAGACGCCGATGATGAGACCCTCGTACTTCTTGAGCAGCCACTCTTCGACGACCGTCTCCGAGCCGAGCTGGGCGGGGCAAGCAGCAAAGTCAGGGGGTCAGCGTTACACATCCGGTTCTCAGGACGAGGTTGCTTGCGCGCGCGCGACCGACCTTGCAGCCAACAAAGAAGTACGGCTCGAACGTGAGCGTGCTCTTGAACATGCCACCGTCGTCCTGAATGAAGTAGAGGTCGATGGCCTGCTTGCCGCCGGCGATGAGCTCGTCAACAAGCAGCGTCTGGTGCATGTTGACGAGCCAGCCGGTGCGCTCTTCGCCTCTTGTGCCGTGCGAGCCGAAGCCGCCGCCCTCCCAGCGCCAGAAGCCGAGCTTCTCGTCAATCTCGTCCCGGACCCGGACCTCCTCGAAGCGCTCGGCCGCAGAGTCGCCGTCCTTGGCCCGGTCGAACGTTGGTCCTCCACCGCCACCGCTGCCGGTGCCCGGCTTCGACTTGGTGTAGCGTGTGTTGGAACCACCGCCGCCGCCGCCGCCGCCTCGGTAGCCGCCACGGCCGCGACCGCCTCGGCCACCGCCCCGGCCGCCTGAGGTCAGGCCAAAGATGGGGTTTCCACCGCGACCCATCAGCTATGAGCTAGAGCTAGGCAATGACCCAGGAGGGATCTAAGTGCCGGGAGGGGGAGGCGATGACGCCGGCCAAGGGAGAGGTGGCGGCGACGACGCGTTGAGCGACAGGCCGGACGAGCGCGGGTCGAGCCAGTGGTGTCGTCGGTCGGTCGTGGGGGTGCAGGCAGCTGGTGATAAGGTCGTCACCTGCGACGGTTTGCGCGGAGCCGGATGCCCGAGGAGTGGGAGAGGGGGGAAGCTAAGGACGGGTTGTGAGAGCAGGGGCAAGGGACAGGTCGGCCAAAGGGGACGAGCCTCATTTGGCTCGGAGGGACGCGTCGCGTGAAGCGGGCCTTGTAAGCGACTTACGCCGGAAGCGTGCCCGTTGCCAAGGCGACCCCGACAAGGGCGGAAAGGGAGGGGGCAGCTCGCTGAGGCCTGCTGCTCGTGCGAGTCTCGAGGCTAGGGATGAGAAAGCAGCAGCGCCTGCACTACTCGCGCTAGCGTGTCTGGAAGGGTCGGCGCGACTGGAGCGAGTGAGGGATCATGTCGTCCAGCCTTTGCCTCGCTGCACTATGTGAGCGACGGCGGCGGCGTCGGCGAATGCAGGCCGCGCAGCTGCTCCTCTCCGACTGCCCGACGACGACCTCATCTGACGACAGCTCGCCCCCACTTCGAGCGACACAGTCTCGACCAGACCATCTGGGAGCTGAGGATGAACGTCACAATCGATGACGTCTGGGACTTCGTGCGAGCATACGTCCTCAGTGCGACTCTCGCTGTCAGTCTCGGCCCATTGCGCGCCCATTGAACCTGACGAGCTCCCCCAAACCCTTCCAGATCACTTCTCGGTCGGGCTCCTGCTCCTCCTCCTCGGGCATACACGGGCGTCGTATCTGGCCTTCGGGCTGGTCTTCGGATCTTTCATCTTCCAATACAGTCAGTCAAGAGCTTGTCATTCTTCGACAGGCTCGCCGGGCACGACGAGTCCGAAGCAGCCTGACGCCCGCCCCTATCGCCTCTTCCTCTTGCAGTCGGCGGCGGCCAGTCCCTCTTCTCCCGACTCGCTCTGGCACCACACATCGGCCTCCGAGAGGCTCTCCTTCGTCACAGCGGACCTCTCGCCTGGCCAGACCAGGTCGTCCTCGTCACTGGCTCGAGCGGCGCCCTCGGCTCGGAGCTCTGCGCCAGGCTCGTCCGCAAGGGCGCGACCGTCGTCGGCGTCGATGTCGTGGGAGCTGACGATCAGCAAGGGCCGTCCGATGGTCCGTCCTTTCGCACTAAGACTGTATCTGCAAGCCGTGTGCTGACAACAGCTCGCAAACAGGTGGGCGGCGGCAGTATTTTCTCAGGACGGACATCTCGTCGCCGTCCGCCGTGCGCGCGCTTCCGGCAGCCGTCGAAGCGGCTGTCGGCCGGCCGGTCACCGTGCTCATCAACAACGCCGGTGTTGCTCACGGCCGGCCTATTCTCGACCTGACCAATGCCGAGATAGATCGGTCAGTCGCTTTCAGCTCGTACACTGCGTCATCTTTCGGTGCAAGTGGGCTGACAAGTGAATTCGACTCACAACCCATTCCTCATCAGATCTGTCGGCGTCAACTACGTGGCTCATATCCACTTGCTGAGGGCGTTCCTGCCGGGTATGATCGCCAGAAGGAAGGGCGCAGTCGTGCGTCCCTCACTCGCGCGCCGGGTCAGCATCTCTTCTACTTCTGACCCCCATCCATCCTCCTTCGGGCACCCGACCGCATTGCAGGTGACCGTATCGTCGGCCCTCGGCCTCATCGGCGCCTCGGGCCTGACCGACTACTGCTCTACAAAAGCTGCTCTCGTCGGCCTTCACGACTCGTTGACGCGCGAGCTCCTCCACCAGTACGTCTCGGCAAAGGC
>Ga0308160_10001621_pt1 | contig 30509 bp, 24 predicted proteins | sample PhyFR1_FD_201036 | JGI IMG/M metagenome (GOLD analysis project Ga0308160, IMG submission 201036) | Phyllosphere microbial communities from UC Gill Tract Community Farm, Albany, California, United States - DLSLF.R1 | ecosystem: Host-associated > Plants > Phyllosphere > Unclassified | place: USA... | reverse complement strand
GATCAGACGATCGTTGTCCACGTGCGGTTCCGCCATATCACCATCCAGTCGTTCGCGGCGGCGCTGCCGGCGCGGGGGTTTCGTATCGGTCGTGCATGATACCGCGCGTGACCCGGCGGCTTCACATTCGCCAGCGCCGCGCCGTGGCGTTCAACCGCCGAGCAGCGGCTTGCCGCGTTTGGCGCGGAAATAGTTGGTCAGGCGCAGCCCGGCCGGCGCCGCCAGCACCCCGCCGCGCACCTGCACGCGGTGGTTGTGGCGCGGATCGGCAACCAGGTCGAACACGCTGCCGCAGGCGCCGGTCTTCGGATCGGCTGCCGCGAACACCAGCTGCGCCACGCGCGCATGCACCACCGCCATCGCGCACATCGCGCACGGCTCCAGGGTTACGTACAGCGTGCTGCCGACCAGGCGGTGATTGCCGAGCCGGCGCCCGGCCTGGCGCAGCGCCACGATCTCGGCGTGCGCGCTGGGATCGTGCTCGGCGATGTTGAGGTTCCAGCCCTCGCCCAGCACCTCGTCCTGCGCCGAGACCAGCACCGCGCCGACCGGGATCTCGTCGAACTCGCGCTCGGCGCGATCGGCCAGGGCCAGCGCGTGCAGCATCCAGCGCTCGTCGCGCGCGGCGGTGTCGCTGTCGGCGTTCATCGCGCCGCGGCGTGCTTGCGCACGAACTCGGCGAACACCGCCAGCGTGGCTTCGCTGACATGGTGCTCGATGCCCTCCGCATCGCGCCGCGCGATGTCCTCGTCGATGCCCAGCGCCAGCAGGAACTGCTCCACGGTCTGGTGCCGCTGCCGGCTGGCCGCCGCCAGCGCTTCGCCGTCGGGGGTCAGGAACACGCCGCGATACGGCCGCTGGATCACCCAGCCGCCCTTGACCAGCCGCTTGAGCATCTTCGCCACGGTCGGCTGGGCCACGCCCAGGCGCGCGGCGATGTCCACCTGCCGCGCCTCGCCGCCGTCGGCCAGCAGGTCGGAAATCAGCTCCACATAGTCCTCGATCAGCTCCAGGCGGTGCGCCTCGCGCACCTGGCGGAAGCTCTCGACCTGCACTTCGGCGTCGAGCAGCACCGCCCCCGGTGCCGTCAACTTCCCGCTTTTCTGCATCGCAACGCCCTTGTCCGGTGCCGGCGAACGCCGGCCGCTGCCTATTCTGGCCGAAATCGCGCCTATCGCAGCGATCCGATTTGCCAATGCTAACTAGAATAGCAAGTGCTATATACTGGATCGCGCTCCTCCCACGCACGTTTCCGCCATGGCCGATCCCCTGCCCCTGCCCGAGTCCAACGCCGCCTGGCCGCAGGCCAGCGAGCCGCCGCGGCGCAGCCTGGGGCGCATGCACGGCAGCGTCGCCGTGCCCAGCGGCGGGCTCGGCTGGCGCCGCTTCCTGGCCTTCCTGGGGCCGGGCTACATGGTCTCGGTGGGCTATATGGATCCGGGCAACTGGGCCACCGACATCGCCGGCGGCTCGCACTTCGGCTACCTGCTGCTGTCGGTGATCCTGCTGTCGAACCTGATGGCGATCGTGCTGCAGGGGCTGGCGGCGCGGCTGGGCATCGCCACCGGCCGCGACCTGGCGCAGGCCTGCCGCGAGCACTATTCCAGGCCGGTCAACTTCCTGCTGTGGCTGGCCTGCGAGGCGGCGATCGTGGCCTGCGACCTGGCCGAGGTGATCGGCACCGCGATCGCGCTGAAGCTGCTGTTCGGCATCCCGCTGACCCTGGGCGCGATCATCACCGCGATCGACGCGCTGCTGGTGCTGTACCTGATGCGGCGCGGCTTCCGCACCCTGGAGGCGTTCGTGATCGCGCTGCTGCTGGTGATCTTCGCCTGCTTCATGGTGCAGATCGTGCTGGCTGCGCCGCCGCTGCGCGAGGTGCTGGCCGGCTTTATTCCGCGCGCCGAAGTGGTGACCAATCCGGCCGCGCTGTACCTGGCGATCGGCATCATCGGCGCGACGGTGATGCCGCACAACCTGTACCTGCATTCGTCGATCGTGCAGACCCGCGCCTACGAACGCAGCGACGACGGCCGCCGCTCGGCGCTGCGCTGGGCGCTGGCCGACAGCACCATCGCGCTGAGCCTGGCGCTGTTCGTCAACGCCGCGATCCTGGTGCTGGCCGCGGCGGTGTTCCATGCGCACGGCCGTACCGACGTGGAGGAGATCGAGCAGGCCTACGAACTGCTGGCGCCGATGCTCGGCGTCGGCCTGGCCTCGACCCTGTTCGCGGTGGCGCTGCTGGCCTCGGGCATCAACTCCACGGTGACCGCGACGCTGGCCGGGCAGATCGTGATGGAGGGCTTCCTGCACCTGCGCATCCCGGCCTGGGCGCGGCGCCTGCTGACCCGCGGCCTGGCGATCGTGCCGGTGGTGGTGGTGACCTGGCTGTACGGCGAGCAAGGCACCGCCAAGCTGCTGGTGCTGAGCCAGGTGCTGCTGTCGATGCAGCTGCCGTTCGCGGTGATCCCGCTGGTGCGCTTCGTCGCCGACAAACGCAAGATGGGCGCGCTGGTCGCGCCGCGCTGGCTGATCGGGCTGTCGTGGGTCATCGCCGCGCTGATCGTGGCGCTGAACGTGAAACTGCTCGGCGATACCTTGCTGCACTGAGCCGATGCAGAGAATCAGGCACCGCGCTGAAACGTCTGCCCGAGGCGATTGGTCGCAGGCGTTGGCCGGCGCCAGCGGCGCCTGCGCTCACGAATACAGCGAGGCCGCTTCCGGTTTGTCCTGGGCGCCGGGATTGGCGCGTACCTGCTGCAACGCGGTGGCCAGTTCGTCCAGCCGGTAGGGCTTGGACAGGATCTGCACGCCTTCGGCCTCGGCCGCGGATTTCGCCGCTTCCGAGTAGCCGCTGGTGAGCAGGATCGGCAGTTCCTGGCGCCGCATGCGGATCTCGTGGACCAACTCCAGGCCGTTCATGCCGCCGGGCATCATGATGTCGGAGAACACAATGTCCACCACGCGCTCGTTGGCCAACGCGCCCAGCGCCGCGGCCGCGCTGGCCACGCGGGTCACCTGGTAGCCCAGCTGGCGCAGCATTTCGCCGACCAGGGCGGCGACTTCGTCGTCGTCCTCGACCAGCAGCACGTAGCCGGCCTCGCCCGGGGCGCGGCGCGCCACCTGTTGCAGGTCCACCAGATGCCGCTCGTCCGGCGCCGGCGCGCGGAACGAGCGCGGCAGCAGCAGATGGATCGCGGTGCCCTGCCCGAGTTCGCTGTCGATGTGGATGGAGCCGCCGGATTGCTGCACGAACCCGTGTACCTGGGCCAGGCCCAGGCCCGAGCCCTTGCCGATGTCCTTGGTGGTGTAGAACGGTTCGAACACCCGCGCCTTCACTTCCGGCGCCATGCCGACGCCGGTGTCGACGATCGACAGGCGGATGAAGTCCGGATCGGTCTTGCCCGCACCCGCCATGTTCTGCGCCCGCACCACGATGGTGCCGCCATTGGGCATCGCATCGCGCGCATTGACCGCCAGATTGAGCACCACCAGCTCCAGCTCGCCCGGATCCACTTCGATCGGCCACAGGCCGTCGGCGAAATCGAAATCCACGTGCACGTCGCCGCGCAGGCTGCGGTCCAGCAGTTCGCGCATGCCGCCGATCTGCCGGGTCAGGTCGACCGGCTCCGGCTTGAGCTCCTGCCGCCGCGAGAACGCCAGCAACTGCCGGGTCAGCCCGGCGCCGCGCTGCGCGGCCTTCTGCATGCCATCCATCAGCCGCTTGCGCACGCCTGGATCGGCCTGGGTGTCGAGCATCGCCAGGCCGCCAGAGATCACCATCAGCAAATTGTTGAAATCGTGCGCGACGCCACCGGTCAATTGCCCGATGGCCTCGATCTTCTGCGCGTGGCGCAGGGTTTCCTCGACCCGCGCGCGCTCGTCCATCTGCGTGCGCAGCAGGCGATTGGCCTGCTCCAGTTCGCGCGTGCGCGCCACCACCTGCGCCTCCAGCTTCTGCGCCGCCGACGCCTGTTCGCGCAACAGCGAGCGCACTTCGTACTGGCGGGTACGGGCGCGCAGCGCGGCCTTGATGGTACTGGTCAAGGTGATGGCCTGCACCGGCCGCTCGAGCAAGGCGACGTTGCGCAGCGAGGCCACCAACTTGCGCCGCCAGGTCACCACGGACGGTTGTTCCTGATGGCTGGTCAGCACCACGAACGGCAGATCGGACCACGTCGGCTGCGCGTCGGCCCAGGCGAACAGCGCGCTCGCATCCTTGCCGAACAGGCCTTCTTCGGCGATGAACACCGCCGCGGCACCGATGTTCAGTTCGCGTACCACGCTGTCCAGATCTACGCAGTTGCAGGCCACCACACCGCCACGCCGCAGCAGTTCCACCGAGGCCCCGCCGTCGCGCCCGATCGGCGCGTAGACGAGGACCCGGCTTTCGCTGGCGTCACTGCTGCTCATGCGCGACGGAGCTCGTGAACGGCAGATCGTTTCCGCTGTAGCGCGGCGTTCCGGAGAAGATGGCGCTGAACTGGGTGATCGGCGGACCGATGTCCAGGCCCTTGCTGCTGAGCCGGAACTCGCGGATGGTGTTCTCGTGACTGCCGCTGCGTTTCTTCACCACCGACAGCGCCCGGCGCACCGTGCCGTCCACCTCGAAATAGCGCAGCATCAGCACCGAATCGCTGAGATAACTGAGATCCAGCGGGGTTTCCATCGGCCCGACCAAGCCGTGCTGCGCCAGGACCAAGATGGTCAGCACGCCTTGCTGGCCCAGGTAGCTGAGCAATTCGTGCATCTGCAGGATCAGGAAGCGCTCGTCCGGCATCGCATTGAGATAGCCGTTGAGGCTGTCGATGACGATCACCCGCGCGTGGTCCACCTCCACGCTGCGGCGCACGTTGGCGGCGAACTGGCCCGGCGACATCTCCGCCGGATCGATCTGCTGGAAACGGATCAGGCCGTTGTCGAGCTTTTCGTCGAGCGGCAAGCCCAGCGTGCGCGAGCGCGCCTCCACGGTGCTGCGGCCCTCGTCGAAGGCGAAGAACACGCTGTGTTCGCCCCGTTCGGCCGCGGCGATGGCATAGGTCAGCGCCAGCGAGGACTTGCCCACGCCGGCCGCGCCCAACAGCAAGGCATTGGTGCCGCGCTCCAGCCCGCCACCGAGCAGCCGGTCCAGTTCGGCATTGCCGCTGGGGACGACCTCCTCGATATGGTGGTGCTTGTAATCGCTCGCGATCAGGCGCGGATAGATTTCCAGGCCGCCCTTCTCGATGGTGAAGTCGTGGAAACCGCCGCGGAACTGGATGCCGCGCATCTTGACCACGCGCAGGCGCCGGCGTTCGGCGCCGTAGTCGATGGCGAGCTGTTCCAGCAACACCACACCATGGGTGATGGAGTGCAACTGCAGGTCGTTCTGCTGCGAGGACAGGTCGTCGAGCAGGATCACCGTGCACTGCCGGCTGGCGAAGAAATGCTTCAGCGCCAATACCTGGCGGCGATAGCGCAACGGACTCTGCGCGAGCAGGCGCAGCTCGGACAGGCTGTCCAGCACCACCCGCGCCGGGTTGAGCTGCTCGACCTTGTCGAAGATCAGCTTGGTGGTCTCGGTCAGCTCCATTTCCGCCGGATGGAACACGGTGAGCTCGCGCTCCGGATCCAGCACGATCTCCGGCGGCACCAGTTCGAACACATCGATCTGGTTCATGCTCCAGCCGTGGCGGGAGGCCACCAGGCTCAGTTCGCGCTGGGTCTCGGACAAGGTGATGTAGAGCGCCCGTTCGCCATGCCGCGCGCCTTCCAGCAGGAACTGCAGGGCGATCGTGGTCTTGCCGGTGCCAGGGCGGCCTTCGTAGAGATAGAGGCGGTTGGGATCGACGCCGCCGCCGAGGATATTGTCCAGACCCGCACTGCCGGTCGAGATGCGCGGCGGGTCGTCGCCGTACGCGTGATCGGATTGCCGGTGGGCGGTCATAGATGTCCTTGAAGGTTGCGTGTGGATCGAAGGTAAGGTGTTGCCGCTGTCTTGCAAGGGCCGCGCACAGCAACTCGCATCAGCAGCCTCCTTTCGCCAGCACGCCTTGCATGGATGCCGCGACCGGCGCTCGCTCACCTTGGCCTAGCGCAACGCTCACGGTTCGGTGAGGCCAAAACACACTACGTTTGGCAAAGTGATGCTTTTGTGTAGACACAGCCCGCGTCTGACCAGTCCCCGCCAGCGCCGTGCAGTGCGGAAAACAGGGCCGCGAACGCCGTCGATCAACGGCCAGGCCCCAATACCCCCCTGTGGCCTGGTCGCGAAACCGATCCGCCCGAGCCGGTTTACGGTTCGCCAAGACCCGGAACGTCCGGCGAGCGCCTTTCATGCGTGGCCTTCTGGATCCAGCGTCCCCAGCAGGTCGTGCATGCGATATGGCTTGGACAGGAAACGCGCCGTGGGCGGCAAGGGCGGCAGCTGCGACAGCGCATAGCCCGACAGCAGGATCGTCAGGCAGGCCGGATTCATCGCCTGCGCGGTGCGCACGACCTCGATGCCGCTGACGCCGCCGGGCATGCTGATGTCGCTGATCACGCAATCGAACCGCCCGCTGGCCAGTTCCGCTTGCGCCTGGATGCCGTTGGCCGCTTCGAGGACGTCGAACCCGGCGTCCTTCAGGGCCAGGACCGTCACCATCCGCAGCAGCGCGTCGTCCTCGACATACAGGATCTTTCTCGTGCTCATGACGTCGTCGCAACCGGAATGTACATGGTGACCACGGCGCCCTGCCCCTGCCCGCTTTCGATGGTGGCGAACCCGCCGGACTGGCCGGCGAATCCAAACACCTGGCTCAGTCCCAGGCCGCTGCCATTGCCCACATCCTTGGTGGTGAAGAACGGCTCCATGGCGCGCAGCCGCACCTCCTCGGACATGCCCGGGCCATCGTCCTGCACCGCCACGCACACGTAGTCCTGATCGGGCCTGGCTTCGGCGTGCAGGGACAGGTCGGAGCGGCACAGCCGCGTGGAGATCACGATCCGGCCATGCAGTACCGCGTCGCGCGCGTTCGCGACCAGATTCATCAGCGCCGCTTCGAACTGGCTGGCGTCGACCACCACCGTCGGCAACGCAGCGGCGAACGCGAACTCGCAGGTAATGGCGTCGCCGGCCACGCGTCGGTACAGCTCGGCGGCCTCGACGATCAGCGCGTTGACGTCGTTGGGCTCGGGGACCAGGTCCTGCCCGCGGGCGAAGGCCAGCATCTGCTGCGACAACCTGCTGCCCCGCTCCGCCGCAGCGGTCGCCGCTCCGATCAGCACTTGACTGCGCGCGTCGTGCTGGGTCTTGGCCAGCAGGTCCAGGCTGCCGACGATGACCGCCAGCAGATTGTTGAAATCGTGGGCGATGCCCAGCGTCAGGCGGCCGATGGCCTGCACCTTCTGCGCCTGCGCCAGGGCGCGTTCGGCCTTGCGCAGGTCTTCGGCGGCATTGAACTTCTCGGTGACGTCGCGGGTGACCTTGGCATAGCCGACCAGCATGCCGTCCTTCCAGACCGGATCGATGACCACGCTGGCACGGAACTGCGAACCGTCCTTGCGCACCCGCCAGCCTTCGGCCTCGTAGCGGCCTTCGCGCCTGGCCGCGTCCAGCCCCTTGCGCGGCAAGCCGGCGGCGGTGTCCTGCGGCGTGTAGAACCTGGAAAAGTGTTGGCCGACGATCTCGGCCTCTTCGTAGCCCTTGATATGGCGGCCACCGGTGTTCCAGCTGAGGATGAAGCCTTCCGGGTCGAGCATGTAGATCGCGTAGTCGGTCACGCTCTGCAAGAGCAGACGGTCTGCTTCGGTTGCGAGCGGAGTGCGCATTCAAGCCAGATGATGCGGTGAAGTCGACCCCAAAATAGCGAGCCATTTGTTAGTTTTTTGTGGACCCAGCCACTCTCCCGCTGCGTAACGCCGCGCATTCGCTGCGGCCCACAGTTCGACCGCACCGCGTGGCTCCGGTGACGCCAGGCTCGGATGTCCGTACCCTGCACAGGCGGCCGCAATTGCTGCGCAAGCGTCCAGTCGAATGACGCCGCAACACGAATGCCCGTGCCGCCCTGGCAGAGGCTTCAACGCGCGAAACGCCAATAGTCGAAATCGAACAGCGATGGCTCCGCGCCGCCTTTGAACAGCATGTACAGATCGTGCGTGCCGGCAGCGCCGGACACCGACGCCGTGCGTTCCTGCCAGCGCCCCGCAGCATCGCTGGCGCCAACCTGCAGCGTGCCGATCAGCGGACCGTCCACGCCATCGAGCCGCAGTTCGATCGACGATTGCACAACCGCGTTGGCGACGCTGGCGACAAAACGCTTGGCGCCCGGCGTACCGAAGTCGACGCCGGCGACCTTGATGTAGCTGCGGTCGGCGATGCGTGTGACGTACATACCGGTAGCCGCGTCGCCGGCGGTATCCACGCCCGGCGCCCAGTCGTACGGCCGGTCGCGGTCGCGCTTGAGCCGCGACGTCCAGGCGATCGTCTCGGCCTCCACCCGCGTGTACGGATCGACGGTGCCGAGCTGCGCCACCCCTTTGCGGTCCCACCACGGCTGTTTGGGAATGCTGCCATCGGGCTGGTACTGGAACCTGGTGACGGTGACCGAGCGGCGTTCGTGATGGATCGGCGTCGTTTCGAAGTTAAGCCAGTAGTTGAAGCCGAACAGATAGGAGCCGCCCTTGTAGTCGACGATGCCGGGATGGTTGCCGGTAGAGTCCTGGTTCGGGTCCATGATCTTGCCCTTGTGCACCCACGGACCGGTCGGGCCGTCGCTCATCGCATAGCCGATCCCTTCCGGGCAACAGGTCGACGCGTAGGCCATGTAGTAGCGGCCGCCGCGCTTGTAGAACCACGGCCCCTCCTGATAGTCCGCCGGCTTGCTCTGCACTTTGGTGATCGGGCCGGAATAGGACACCATGTCGGGGTTGAGCCTGACGTACCACAGCTCCGGGTTGCCCCAGTACAGGTACGCCTGGCCGTCGTCGTCGATCCACACGGTCGGGTCGAAGAAGCCCTCGGCCGGCGCGATCAGCGGCTTGCCCAGCGCATCGCGGAATGGCCCGTCGGGCGTGTCGGCCACGGCGACCGCGATGACGTTCTTGGGCGAACCGGCCACGCTGATCGGCACATAGAGATAGAACCTGCCGCCGCGCGCGACCACCTGCGGCGCCCAGGCATCGTTGCTCTGCACCGCCCACGGAAAGGTCTTGAGCGAGGCGACCACGCCGCGGTCGGTCCAGTTGACCAGGTCGGTGGAACGGTACAGCCGCCAGTCGAGCATCTTGAAGCCGGCGGCATCGTCCTCGTCATGGCTGGTGTACAGATACAGGACGCCGTCGTGGACCAGCGGCGCCGGGTCCGCCGTGAACCGGGTCTGCACGATGGGGTTGTCGGCGCGCGCCGTCGCCAGCGGCAGGCCGATGGCGAGGACCAGCGCGGCGAACATGGCGGGTTTCGACAACGGCGTACTCCTCCGGACACCGACGCAGGGAGATTTCAGAACCGGACGGTGACGGGGTCGCCGGTGTAGGAAATGCGTTTGGTGGCCGCTGCCGGCTCCATGCCGCCTTTGGCGGCGCCGTCCACCAGCACGACGTCGAGTTCGCGCTGCGCGGTCATGCCGGGAAAGCCGCCGCGCCGCGCGCCGATGCTCAGCGTTCTGGCCGCATCGTTCCAGACCAGATCGTAGGTGGCATGGGCGCCCTTTTCATAGGCATAGGTCTCGTTGTCGTCCTCGTACAGGGTGAAGCGTGCGTTCGCGCCCGGATAGATCCGTACCTCGTACGGCGCCCCCGGCGCTTGCGTGGCGTATTGCACCTGCGGCCCCATCGGCACGATCGATCCGGCCCGCACGTAGAGCGGCAACAGATCCAGCGGCGTGCGCCGTGAGACGTGGCGGCTGCCATCGAAGCGTTGGTTGGTCCAGAAGTCGTACCAGTCCGCGCCCTTGGGCAGATAGGTGTCGACGTTGTCGTCGAGGGCGGCGCGCGGCGCGTTCAGCGCCTGCCGCTCGCTCGGCGTTCTCCACGCCAGGCGCAGCGTGCGCTCGGCATCGCCCTGGTAATACTCGAGCCCGAGCTTGACCACCTGGCCCTTGCGCAGCGCGACCGTCGTTGCCTTGTAGCGCGCAGCGCCGGCGTCCCAATCCTGCACCACGGTCTTGCCGTCGAGCATCAGCCGGAAACCGTCGTCGCCTTCGACCCCGATCTCGTATTCCCCTTCTTCAGGCGCGGTCAGCGTGCCCTGCCAACGTGCGGAGAAGTGCTTCAGGCCGGAAAGGCCGGCCGGCACCTCGGCCAGCGGCGGATCGGGCCAGGTGTGGTCCACCTTCGGATCGACGAAGCGGCTCTTGGGCGTCTGGAAATTCTCGCCTTCGAAATACTGGCCAGCCAGGCCCTGCTTCCCGTCCGGCGTGCGCAGCACCTCGCCCGGGATGGTCGTCGCCGGCGGCGGTTCGACGTGGTACATCGCCCGCGTCACCGGATGGACGAGGAAGGCGCCGCCGAACATGAAGATATCGTCGATGGTGTCGGTAGCGCGATCGTCGGGGAAATCCATCATCAGCGGCCGCATCAGCGTGTAACCGTCCGTGGTCACCTTCCAGCTGAGGCTGTAGATGTAGGGCAGCATGCGATAGCGCAGCTGCGTGCTCTTGAGCAGCGAGGCATAGACCGCCGGGTCCGTCGACTTGAACCGGTACGGCTCGCGCTCGACGTTGGTGCCGTGGATCCGCATGAGCGGATTGAACGCCGAGAACTGCAGCCAGCGCGCATAGAGTTCGCGCCAGGCCGGGTTGCCTTCGCCGCCGGGGAAATCGGCGACGAAGAAGCCGCCCGTGTCCTGCGTCCAGTAGGGATTGCCGGTCACGGTCACATTGACGCCTTCGGCGACCTGCTGCTGCAGCGTCTTCCAACTGGCGTAGATGTCGCCGCTCCAGGACGCCGCCGCGGTGCGCTGCGCGCCCGCCCACGCCGAGCGGGTCAGCGTGAACACGCGTTTGTCGCTGGTCGCGCGCTGGCCGTCGTAGGTGCCCTGCGTGGTGAGCAGCGAATAGGGATTGAGGTAACGGGTGAAGTCGCCCAGGGCGTTGGACCCCAGCGCCTTGGTGTCGCGGATATTGTCCTGCGCGTTCCACATGGCGCTGCTGACTTCGATCTCGGTCCCATCCATCCACAGCGCATCGACGCCCTTGTCGAGCAGGCCCGACTTGATGTGCTTGAAGTAGATCTGCCGCCCCAGCGGACTGTAGGCGTCGTAGACGCGCGCGTGCTTGGAGATCCAGTGCAGCGGCGCGAAACGCAACTGGTGCTGGTCCAGTTCGTGGGCCAGCGCGGTATCGTCGCCGACCGAGGGCCAGATCGACACCATCAGCTTCATGTGCATGTCGTGCACCTGGCGCGCCATGCCGGCAGGATCCGGATAGCGGACCGGATCCCAGGTCATGCCGCTCCAGCTGCCGTCCTTGTCCGATCCCCAGTACTGCCAGTCCTGCACGATGTAGTCGAGCGGGAATCCGTCGTTGCGGAAGCTGCGGGCGACGTCGAGCAGCTGCTCCTGGGTCTTGTAGCGTTCCTTGCTCATGAACAGGCCGAACGCCTGCTTGGGATACATCGGCGCCTGGCCGGTCAGCGCCCGGTAGGCCGCGACCACCGCATCCGGGGTGTCGCCGCCCATGAAGTAGTAATCGACGCCGCCGGGCGCGCTTTCGGCCCACATCGATGCGCCGTCCGCATCGTCCTTGAAGCGCATCTGCGAGTAGGTGTCCCACAGGATCCCGTAGCGGCGCGAGGACATCAGCACGGGAATGACGATGCCCACGTTGGTCTGCACCAGCAGCAGTTCCTTGCCGCGCCGATTGCTGCTCTGCTCGCCGAGGAAACCCAGGCCGTAGATCGCCTCGTCCGGGCGCAAGGTGAAGCGGTTGGCCGCCTCGAACGTCGGCGCGCCCGACACCACGACCTTCCTCAAGGTCTGCGGCGCATCGCTGTTTTCTTCCGTATAGAGATTTCCCGCAGCGTCTAGGAAACGCACAGCGCCGGTCTTCTTGCTGATTTCAACGCGCAGCGCGGCGCTGTTGAGCGTCAGCGTGTCCGCAGTCTCGCTGGTGGCGAAGGGGATGGGTTGCGGCTTGCCGATCACCGCCAGGCTGGGAGCGGTCCAGTAGTTCTCTCCCAGGTTCGCATTCACGCGAACGGTCTGCGGCCCGTAGAAGATCACGTTCTTGGCGATCTGGCCGATGCGGACCTGGACGCCCTGCTGCAGCCGCGTATACGCGAACGACTCACCGCGTCCGGTCGCGACAGCGCGCAGATGTCCGCGCGCATCCAGGCCGGTTTCCGCCGCGCCTGCAGCCTGCTTCGCACCGGCAGCGAACGATGCCGGAATGGATACCGCAAGCCCGAAGGCCAGGAACGCCGCCGCCAGAAACCTCTGTCGCCCTATCCGCATGTGCCACTCCCTCGTCGCCCGTCGTGGGCGCATGGCGTTCGCTTTCCGAAAAAAGTGTACGCGATGCGCTCGCGCGATCAACCGAAGGTTGCAACTGCATCCATGCGGTCCCGGCCCATGGGATCGCATCGGCCCGCGGCGGCAGCATGCCTGCGATCGGCCTTGATGGCATGACCGTCAAGCAGTCATTCGTGCCTCACGGTCCACGAGCCGCTACCGCGTCGGAAGACATCGGTTGCCAGCCGCCACCGAGCGCGCGGAACGCGGCGACGGCGGCTCGCGCCGATTCGGTCTGCGCCTGCGCTCTCGCGTCGGACGCGTTCAACAGCGATGCGTCGGCATGCAGCACGTCGATCAGGCTAGCGGTCCCGCGCTGGTACGCGGTAAACGCCAATCCCCTGGCCCGGGTCAGCGATGTCTCGCCTTGCTGCAACAGCGTGGCCTGGTCCCGACGATTGACCAATGCCGAAAAGGCGTTCTCGACATCCTCGGTCGCGCGCAGAACCGCTTGGCGATAGGCGGCCAAGGCCTCGGCATCCTGTCCCTTGGCCAGATCGATCTGCGCATTGATGCGGCCGAAATCGAAAAGCCGCCAGCGCAGTCCCAACACGCCTGCCGTCTGGCTGGCGCCGCTGGTGAACAGGTTGCCGCTGGATACCGCAGTGGCGCTTCCCAGCAAGCCGCTCAACGAGAACTTCGGGTAATACTCGGCGACCGCCTCGCCGATGCGGGCGTTGGCAGCCGCGAGCCGGCGTTCTGCGACGACGAGGTCGGGGCGACGTTGCAGCAGGTCGGCCGGGGACCCCATCCCAGCGATTGCTGGCGTCGCCGGAATCGGCGCGGCGGCTTCCAGTTCGGCGCGGTGCGTCCCGGGCGGAACACCCAGCATCACATCCAAGGCGTTCATCGCCGCATCCAGGCCCGTCTGCAGGCCGGGAACCATCGCCTGCACTTGCGACAGCGCGCCTTCGGTCTGCCGCACTTCGTACTCGGCGGCCAGTCCCTTGTTGTAGAGCAGGCCGACTTTCGCCAGCAGGTCCTGCTGGGTCCTGACCTGGCGCCGGGCGATGTCGAGGCGCGTCTGCAGGCCGCGGATGGCGATGTAGATGTCGGCGGTCTGCGCGGCTACCGCCAGTTGCACTGCCCCGGCACCGGCTTGCGAGGCTTGATAGTCGGCCAATGCCGCCTCATGGCCACGCCGCAGGCCGCCGAACACGTCCGCCTCCCAGCCTGCCTCCAGGTCCAACTCGTAGGCGCTTCCCAATCTGTCGTATCCGGGCGCGGCATCGAGCACCTGCCCCAACGGAGTTTCCAGCGACTGGCGCGCGCGCGCCGCCGAACCACTGACGGCTGCCGACGGGAGCAGGGCCGCGTTGGCCGCGCCAAGCCCGGCGCGTGCCTGGGCGACGCGCGCGGCCGCCTGCGCCAGATCCAGGTTCTGCTCGAGCGCCGACGCCACCAGGCGCGTCAACAGCGGATCGTCGAAGCCTTGCCACCATGCCGCCAGGTCGACCGCAGACGGGCCGTTGGCCTGCCCGGCCTGCGTCTGCCCGACGTAGTGGCTGGACAGCGGCGCATCGGGTCGGCGGTAGTCGGGGCCGACCGCGCAGCCGGCCGTCACGCTGGCGCAGAGCAAAAGGACGAGAGAGCGACGGAACTGCATGGCGATCCTGAAAGCCGGCTGATGTGACCATATTACGAAATGGTCACTTTTTGTCAAATCCACCGGCGGCGCGGTACCCTGTGGCCATGACCAAGACCCCTTCTCCCGCGCCCCAACCCAGGGGACCTTCGGACCACGATGTCCGAGACCAGATCGTCGAGGCGGCGACCGAATATTTCGGCCTGTACGGCTACGACAAGACGACCGTTTCCGACCTGGCCAAAGCGATCGGCTTTTCCAAGGCCTACATCTACAAGTTCTTCGATTCCAAGCAGGCGATCGGCGAGGTCATCTGCTCCAATCGCCTCAGCGCGATCATGGCCGCGGTCGACGAGGCCGTCGCCGGCGCGCCTTCCGCTCCCGAGCGCTTGAGACGCGTTTTCAAGGCCCTGGTGGAGTCCGGTAGCGAACTATTCTTCGACGATCGCAAGCTCTACGACATCGCCAGGACCTCCGCTGCGGAATCTTGGCCCTCCGCCCGCGCCTACGAAGAGCACATCAAGGCCCTGGTCCTGCAGATCGTGCGCGACGGTCGCGAAGCCGGCGAATTCGAGCGCAAGACCCCGCTGGACGAGACGGCCGGCGCCATCTACCTGGTCATGCGCCCGTTCATCAATCCGCTGTTGCTGCAGCACAACCTGGACAACGCCGCCGAGGCGACGGGTCAGTTGTCCGGCCTGATCCTGCGCAGCCTGTCGCCCTGATTCTTTCGCTGTGACTATTGACCGTATTGGTCACAAGTATAGAATGGGTGCCCTATCCTGTCAGGAAGGGTTCCCATGCTTCGGCGCCAGTTTGTTGCGTATGCCATCTGCCTGTTGCCTCTTGTCCTAGCGGCATGCGGTAACGAACACGCCGCCGATCCGCGTACGGAGGCGCCGCTGGTCAGGGTCGGGGCCGTACGCGGCGGTGCCGCCGCGCCGCGGTCGTTCACCGGGGTCGTCGCGGCCCGGATTCAAAGCGATCTGGCGTTTCGCGTGCCGGGCAAGGTGCTCGAGCGTCTGGTCGATACCGGGCAGACCGTCAAGCGCGGCCAGGCGCTCATGCGCATGGACCCGATCGACCTGGGCCTGCAGGCGCGGGCGCAGCAGGAAACGGTCGCCGCAGCCCGGGCGCGCGCCACGCAGACCGCCGACGATGCGGCGCGCTATCGCGACCTGGTCGCCGAAGGCGCCGTCTCGGCATCCGCCTACGATCAGATCAAGGCCGCCGCCGACACGGCGCGGGCGCAACTCAAGGCGGCCGAGGCGCAAGCCGGCGTCGCCAGGAACGCGTCGGGCTATGCCGTCCTGCTCGCCGACGCCGATGGCGTGGTCGTGGAAACGCTGGCCGAGCCGGGGCAAGTGGTCGGCGCCGGGCAACCGGTGATACGCCTGGCGCATGCGGGCCAGCGCGAAGCCATCGTGCAGTTGCCCGAGACGCTGCGCCCGACTGCAGGTTCGCTGGCGCATGCCAGGCTGTACGGCGATCGCCAGGCCGCGGTGCCGGCGACCTTGCGGCAGCTGTCCGATGCGGCCGATCGGCTGACCCGCACCTACGAGGCCAGGTACGTGCTCGACGGCGCGTTGGCGCGGGCGCCGCTGGGCGCCACCGTCACCGTCGAGATCCCGACCGGCACGGACGCCGCCGCTTCGCTGCAAGTTCCGATCGGCGCCGTGTTCGATCCGGGCAAGGGTCCGGGCGTATGGGCCGTCGAGGGCAAGCCTGCAAAGGCCGTCTGGCGCTCGGTCCAGGTGCTGGGCCTGACCGACGAGGTGGCGCAGGTGAAAGGCAATATCCAGGCTGGCGACCAGGTGGTGTCGCTGGGCGCGCACCTGCTTCGCGAAGGCCAACTGGTCAGGCCGATCGGCCAGGGCCAGGCGCTGGCCGGCGGAGCGCGTCCATGAGCGAGGGGCGTTTCAATCTGTCGGCGCTGGCTGTGCGCGAGCGTTCGATCACGCTGTTCCTGATCTTCCTGATCTCCGTTGCCGGCGTGCTCGCGTTCTTCCAGCTTGGACGCGCGGAAGATCCGCCGTTCACGATCAAGCAGATGACGGTCGTCACTGCCTGGCCGGGCGCGACCGCGCAGGAGATGCAGGACCAGGTCGCCGAACCGCTGGAAAAACGCCTGCAGGAACTGCGCTGGTACGACCGCGCGGAAACCTATACGCGTCCCGGCCTGGCCTTCACCATGATTTCGCTGCTCGACAGCACCCCGCCTGCGCAGGTGCAGGAGGAGTTCTACCAGGCCCGCAAGAAACTCGGCGACGAGGCCAGGAAACTGCCGGCCGGCGTCATCGGCCCCATGCTCAACGACGAGTATGCCGACGTGACCTTCGCGCTGTTCGCGCTCAAGGCCAAGGGCGAACCGCAACGGCTGCTGGTGCGCGACGCCGAGACGCTGCGCCAGCAATTGCTGCACGTTGCGGGGGTGAAGAAGGTCAACATCATCGGCGAGCAGCCCGAGCGCATCTTCGTCTCCTTCTCCCACGACCGCCTGGCCACGCTGGGCGTCGCGCCGCAGGACATCTTCGCCGCGCTCAACAGCCAGAACGTGCTGACCCCCGCCGGCTCCATCCAGACCAAGGGACCGCAGGTCTTCCTGCGCGTCGATGGCGCGTTCGACAGCCTGGAGAAGATCCGGCAGACCCCGATCGTCGCCCAGGGACGGACGCTGAAACTGTCGGATGTGGCGACCGTGGAACGCGGCTACGAGGATCCCGCCACCTTCCTGGTCCGCAACAACGGCGAACCGGCGCTGCTGCTGGGCGTGGTGATGCGCGAGGACTGGAACGGCCTGGATCTGGGCAAGGCGCTGGAGGCGGAAGTGGCCAAGGTCAACGCCGGGTTGCCGCTGGGCATGACGCTGAGCAAGGTGACCGACCAGGCCGTCAACATCGGTTCGGCGGTCGACGAGTTCATGGTCAAGTTCTTCGTCGCCCTGCTGGTGGTGATGGTGGTGTGCTTCGTCAGCATGGGCTGGCGTGTCGGCCTCGTGGTCGCCGCGGCGGTGCCGCTTACGCTGGCGGCGGTATTCGTGGTCATGGCCGCGAGCGGCAAGAACTTCGACCGCATCACGCTCGGCTCGCTGATCCTGGCGCTGGGCCTGCTGGTGGACGACGCCATCATCGCCATCGAAATGATGGTGGTGAAGATGGAGGAAGGCTATAGCCGCGTCGCCGCCTCGGCCTATGCCTGGAGCCATACGGCGGCGCCCATGCTGTCCGGCACGCTGGTCACGGCCGTGGGCTTCATGCCCAACGGATTCGCGCGCTCCACGGCCGGCGAATACACCAGCAACATGTTCTGGATCGTCGGCATCGCCCTGATCGCGTCCTGGGTCGTCGCGGTGGTGTTCACTCCCTACCTGGGCGTGAAGCTGCTGCCGGACATCAAGAAGATCGAAGGCGGCCACGCCGCCATCTACGACACCCGCCACTACAACCGCTTCCGGCAGGTGCTCGGGCGCGTCATCGCGCGCAAATGGCTGGTCGCCGGCACGGTGCTCGGGCTGTTCGCGCTGTCCATCGTCGGCATGGGCGTGGTCAACAAGCAGTTCTTCCCGACCTCCGACCGGCCCGAGGTGCTGGTCGAGGTACAGATGCCCTACGGCACCTCGATCGAGCAGACCAGTGCGGCGACGGCGAAGGTCGAAGCCTGGCTGGCGAAACAGAAGGAGGCGCGGATCGTAACCTCCTACATCGGCCAGGGCGCGCCACGGTTCTTCCTGGCGATGTCGCCCGAACTGCCCGATCCGTCGTTCGCCAAGATCGTGGTGCTCGCCGGCGACGACAAGCAACGCGAAGCGCTCAAGTTCAGGCTGCGCCGGGCCGTGGCCGATGGCTTGGTGCCGGAGGCACAGGTGCGCGCCACCCAGATCGTATTCGGGCCGCCTTCGCCGTTTCCGGTGGCGTATCGCGTCATGGGGCCCGACCCGGATGTGCTGCGCAAGATCGCAAGCGACGTCGCCGATGTCATGCATGCCAGCCCGATGATGCGCACGGTCAATACGGATTGGGGACCGCGCGTCCCCACCCTGCGCTTCACCCTCGACCAGGACCGGCTCCAGGCCGTCGGGCTGACCTCCAGCGCCGTGGCCTCGCAGCTGCAGTTCCTGTTGAGCGGCGTGCCGCTGACCGAGGTGCGCGAGGACATCCGTTCGGTGCAGGTGCTGGGGCGCGCAGCCGGCGAGATCCGTTTCGATCCGGCGAAGATCGCCGGCTTCACGCTGGTCGGGACGGCAGGTCAACGCATTCCGCTGTCCCAGGCCGGCACTGTCGATGTGCGCATGGAGGATCCCATCCTGCGCCGCCGCGATCGCACGCCGACCATCACCGTCCGCGGCGACATCGCCGAAGGCCTGCAGCCTCCGGACGTTTCCACCGCCATCATGGCCCAGCTGCAGCCGATCATCGGCACGCTTCCGCCAGGCTACCGGATCGAACAGGCGGGCTCGATCGAGGAGGCCGGCAAGGCTACCAAGGCGATGCTGCCGCTGTTCCCGATCATGGTCGCGCTCACCCTGCTCATCATCATCTTGCAGGTGCGCTCGATCGCGGCCATGGTCATGGTGTTCGCCACCAGTCCGCTCGGCCTGATCGGCGTCGCGCCGACGCTGCTCATCTTCCAGCAGCCCTTCGGCATCAATGCCCTGGTCGGCCTGATCGCGCTGTCGGGCATCCTGATGCGCAACACACTGATCCTGATCGGGCAGATCCACCACAACGAACAGGAAGGGCTGAGCCCGTTCGATGCGGTCGTCGAAGCCACCGTGCAGCGCGCGCGGCCGGTGATCCTGACTGCGCTGGCCGCGATCCTGGCGTTCATCCCGCTGACCCATTCGGTGTTCTGGGGCACCCTCGCCTACACGCTGATCGGCGGCACCTTCGCCGGGACGGTTCTGACCCTGGTGTTCCTGCCGGCCATGTATTCCATCTGGTTCCGGATCAGGCCGGAACCCTTGCACTGATCAAGGCTTCACGAATCGATAGGCGAAGCGATCGGTCTCGCCCTTTACCAGGGGATCGAACACTTTGACCGAGTGCGGATCGTCGCGGTTCGCGAGCAGGCCGGTTTCCGCCTCCAGCACGAAGCCTGCCGCCTCCACCTCCGCGCGGACGGATGCAGGCTCGATCCGATGCAGCGACGAGGCCTCGCTCGTACCCGCACCGACGGCGGCGGCATGGTCGACGATGACGTAGGACCCGCCGGGCCGCAGCCGCGCGTAGACGGCTCGATTGAAGCGGGCCGCGGTCGCGCCCCTGGCCTGGATCAGGGCGGTATGGAGATCGTGGTAGAACAGATGCAGCCACAGCACATCCGCCGGCTGCATGGTCTCCGGCATCGCCACGAGGTCCGCCGAGACGACTTCGACGTTGTCTCGGCCCGGCTCCTTCGCAAGCGCGCGCATGCGGCCGACCGGATCGTTGCTGAAGTGGGCGACTTCGGCCGGCACGACGCTGTAGACCCGTCCTGCGGGTCCCACGATGTCGGAGAACAGACGGGTCCAGTCGCCGTCGCCTGGGTAGATGTCGATGACAGTGGAGCCTGCATCGACGCGTGCGAACCGGATCAACTCGGATAGTTTGGATTGGTCGTACATCGCGATCTCCGTTACGGTTGGGTATTCGGCCAGTGCGTGACGTGCGAGTGGGCGATCCACGGCGGATTCACCGTTTGCCCGGACCCGGCGGCCGCACGCGGCCAGCGCTAGGCGAGCCCGGACGCGTCCATCCGCGAGGCCCGCGCCAGTGCCTGGGTGTCGATGTATTCGCGGATGCTGGCCAGTCTGCCGTCACGGACGGTGATGGCGAAGATCCAGTCGTCCTCGAACCTCTTGTCCGTGGCGTTGACCTTCCCGCTGGCGAAGCCGACGACCAGAACCCGGTCACCTTGCGCTACGAACTCACGGGGTTGCGTGGACGTTTCCATCGACCTGGATGCCGTCTCAAGCAAATCCGCCAGCCCCACGTGTCCGCGATACGTGCCGGCCAGCGGCCAGTCTTCGCCCGGGACGATCCACTCGATGTCTTCGGCGACCAGCGCCAGCAGCCTCTCTCTGTCGCCGCGGCCGAGTGCGGCGAAGAAATCCTTCACGGTCTGGATGTTCTTCTCGGTACTCATGGGAATGTCTCCTTTGCTTCGGATCGGATCGCGCTCGATTGCGGGCGTCCCGCCCCTGCTGGGCGGGGACGCCGTGTTCATCGGTCGAACGTGACCAAGTCCTTGAAGATCAGTGGACCCCAGCTGTTCCCGCGTGCCTGGACCAGCAGCCCGCCTTCCGAAAGCCCGCCAAGTTTGACTGGCGAGAAACCGAGTTCTTCCGCAAGCGCAGCGATTTCCGCTGCGGCAGCGTCATCGTCGCTCGCCAGGAACACGACTCTCCTGCCGCCATGTACCGCGGGGGCCTGGGCGAGGACCGCGGCGCCCAGATGATTGAAGCCCTTGACCAGCCGCCCACCAGAGAAGGCTTGCGCGACGGCCTTGGAAGAAGGCTGTCCACCCAGTTCCTCGGTGGGCACGCCGTAGGCATTGGTCACATCGACGATGGTCTTCCCCTGCCAGGTGGGCAGTGCTTTGGCGACATCCGGGTGCGACTCGAAACGGACCGCCAAAAAGACGATGTCCGCCTTGACCGCTTCCGCCAGCGTGTTGGCGATGATCGTGGGGCCGATCGCGGCCGCAGCGGATGCGAAACTTTCCGGAGCGCGCGTGGTCGCAACGGACACTTCGATGCCGTTGCGCGCGAACGCCTTGGCCAGCGCCTGGCCGATATTGCCGAAGCCGATGATTGCGTAGTTCATGGATCCTCCTGTTGGTTCACCGTGCCCTGCGGGCTCCGACTGTCGAATGGAGCGAGCGCCGGGCGCAGCGCGTCAGAGTTGCGCCAGGCCGCCGTCGACGGCGACCTCGCTGGCGGTCATGAAGCTGCTGTCCGACGACGCGAGAAAGGCAGCCACGGCGCCGATCTCGGCCGGATCGGCCATGCGCTGCAGCGGGGTCATCGCGGCGAAGACCTTCTGGCCCTCCTCGCCCAGCGCCGCCTTCGCCAGCTCGGTCGCCGTCGCCCCGGGCGACAGCACGTTGACCCGGATCCCGGTGCCCTTCAGGTCCTCCGCCCAGGTCCGCGCGAGGTTGCGCACCGCCGCCTTGCTCGCGCTGTAGGCGCTCATTCCCGGGGCGCCCGTGGTGCCGGCGCTCGATCCGGTCAGGATGATCGAACCGCCCTCGCCCATCAGCGGCAGCGCCTTCTGCACCGTGAAGATCGTCCCCTTCACGTTGGTGTCGAATGTTTCGTCGATGTGCGCGGCGGTTATCTCGCCGAGCCGAAGCTGGCTTCCCGCCCCTGCATTGGCGAAGACGATGTCGAGCGTCCCGCGCTCGGCTTTCACCGCTGCGTAGAGCCGATCGAGGTCGGCCTCGTCCGCGACCGAGCCCTGCACCGCGCGAGCATTGGGCCCGAGCTCGGCCACAGCGGCGTCGAGCGCTTCCTGCCGGCGGCCGAAGAGGAAGACCAAGGCGCCCTCCTCGACGAAGCGCTTCGCCGCGGCGCGGCCAATGCCCGTAGCGCCGCCGGTGATGACTGCAACCTTACCTTCAAGCTTTCCCATGACCTTCTCCTGTCGTGTCGGACAGCGTGTCTGCCCGGTTGGCAGAAGTGCGCTGTGTCTGTGCGGTGCGCTGAGCCAGGACTTCTGGCTCGCTCGATCCGGATCAGTGATTCAACTATATGGATCACTGATCCATTTGTCAAACACAGGGAGACGACGTCGGGTGTTTTGTTCCAATTTGTACAAGCGCGCTGTATCTTATGGATCACTGATCCATATGTGGTCGCCATCTTCCGGACCACTGATCCATTTGTCAAGGCAACCCATGCGCGCCGACGCCAAAAAAAACTACAGCCATCTCCTTGCCGTCGCGCGGGACGTCGTGACCGAGCATGGTGCCGACGCGTCCATGCGCGATATCGCCCGTCGCGCCGAGGTGGGATTGGCCACGCTGCTGCGTCATTTCCCGACGCGGGAAGCCTTGTTCGAAGCGTTGCTGCGCATGAATCTGGAGGCGCTGACGCAGAAGGCAGGCGAACTCGAAGCGTCGAGCCCACCCGACGAGGCGCTCGTGTCCTGGTTTCGCGAAGGGGTGGCATTCACCCATAGCTACAGCGGCGTCGTCGCCTTGATGGCGAGCGCCCACGCGGACCCGGAGTCCGCGCTCTACGCGACATGCGCGGCGGTGCACGCGGCAGGCGCGCGCCTGTTGCTGCGCGCTCAGGCCGAGGGAACGGCGCGTGCCGACATGGACGGGACCGACCTGTTCGCGCTCATGTCGGCGCTCGCCTGGCTGGTCGGCCAACCCGGATTCGCGCCGCGGGCCGACCATCTCTTCGACATGATCGCCGGCACCCTCCTGACGAATCGGTCGAGCGACGGTGTCGACACGCCAGCGCGCTGATCGGATCGGCGCTCGGATCCCTCGTGGGTCCGGTCGGCTTGCGGATGGTCCGCGCGATCTTCGTCCGTGATCGACGAAGACCCGAAAACCCGCACGCGCTACCGAACGGTATTCGACGTCTTGGCCGTGGGGATTTGCATGTCCCGATCCGCAGCGACCCAAGCCGAAGGCATTGCCGGTAACGTTCGCCGCAAATTCGCTGCGGCTGGAGCCGCTGATCTCGGACGCGCTCCAGGAAGGTCGGGCGCTGCGAGCACGAGACCGGCGGATTCGAAACCGCGTTTGGCTTCCCGACCCGGGAAGCCGGCGTACATCATCGAAGGAGTTCTGACATGAGTGCAGCAGCGTTCGCGTGGCGACGCGTTTGCGGATTGATCGTCGCCGGAACGACGTGTTTTGCCGGCGTTTCCGCGGCCGCCGGGCAAACGGCGACGCTCCCGGTGCAGACGCTGGAGAGTCCGCCGATCGCGCGCCCGGTCGACCACCTCTTTGCCGGCACGATCGAACTCGAGGTCGAACAGGCCGATGTCGCGCACAAGCTGTTCGTCGTTCGTGAGCGCATCCCGGTACAGCAGGCGGGCACCATGACCCTGCTCTATCCACGCTGGGAGGCGGCGAGCCATGGACCGAGCCTGTCGGTGGTCGATCTCGCCGGGCTGAAGGTGGAGGCCGATGGCCGGCCGCTGGCATGGCGCCGCAACGCGCTCGATCCGCACGCCTTCGACCTGGAGCTGCCTGCTGGCACGCGGACGATCGAGGTGCGGTTTCAGATCGTGGGCGCCGACGATGCGCTCGCGCCGGATCTGGTGGTCGTGCCCTGGCAGCGGCTGATCCTCTACCCGGCCGGCTGGTACGCGCGCAACTTGACGATTGCTCCGACGGTGACGTTCCCGGCGGGACTGCACCCGATCACCTCGCTCGCGGTGCTCGACACCCGCGACGGCAGATCGCGGTTCTCGCCGGTCTCGCTCGAAACTCTGCTTGACGCGCCGGTCTACGCTGCGCGCCACGCTCGGCAGCTGCCGTTGTCCGCGCTGGGACCGGCACCGGTTTCGGTCGATCTGATCGCGCGCCGGCCCGACGATCTGGCCGTGGCGCCGGAGCGAATCGAGGCCCTGAGCCGCATGGTGGAGCAGGCAGGCGCGGTGTTCGGTGCTGCGCCGTTCGAGCGCTACACCTTCCTCGCCCGGATGGAGGACGACGGGTCCGCGGGAGGAACCGAGCACCGCAGGTCGAGCGAAATTTCCCTGCCCTCGAACTACTTTTCCGACTGGGAGGGGCAGCTCAACAACCGCGATATCCTCGCGCACGAATTCGTTCATGCCTGGAACGGCCTGTATCGGACGCCCGCCGATCTGTGGGCGCCGACGCCGAACGCGCCGCAGGGCGGCAGCCTGCTCTGGGTTTACGAAGGACAGACGGAGTTCTGGGGCCGCGTGCTTGCCGCGCGATCGGGGCTGCGCACGCGCGAGGAGACCCTCGACAAGCTGGCGCTCGATGCGGCCGAAATCGTCAACCGGCCGGGCCGTGCCTGGCGATCCCTGTCGGACGACGTCAACTATCCTTCGTTCATGCTGCGCAAGGCGGTGCCGTGGCGCGACTGGCAACGCCGCCGAGACTATTATCTGGAAGGCGTTCTGTTGTGGCTCGACGTCGATGCCCTATTGCGCAAGCAGAGCGGCGGACGGCGCGGGATCGATGATTTTGCGAGAGTCTTTTTCGCAGGCGCCTCGCCCGATGCGCCGACCCGGACCTACGTCTTCGACGATGTGGCCAAGGCGCTGAACGCGGTCGCGCCGTATGACTGGGCCGGCTTCCTGCGACGTTGGATCGATGGCCACGAGGAACTCGACGTGTCCGAGGGTCTCGCGCAACAGGGATGGCGGCTGGTCTACACCGACACCGCGACTGCGACGTACCGCCAGAATGAGAAGGAACTCGAAGCGACCGATCTTTCCTACTCGATCGGGTTGACGGTGGCCGACAGCGGGCTGGTCCGTGCGATCGCATGGAATGGCCCGGCCTACCGTGCGGGAATCGGCCCAAGGACGAAGATCGTATCGGTTGGCGGCGTGCCGTTTACGCGCGAGGCGCTGATCGAAGCGGTGCGCCATGCAGAAGAAACGCCGATCGGCATGACGTTCGAGCAGGACGGCCGCAGCGTCACGCGCATCCTCGATTACCGCGGAACGCTGCGCTATCCGCGTCTGCAGCGGATCGCCGGGCAGCCGGATCGGCTAGGGACGCTGCTGGCGCCGCGTCGAAAATGATCCGGCCTTCCCCGCAAAAAACCCGATGTCACTCCCACTCGATCGTCGCCGGCGGCTTGCCGGAGATGTCGTAGACCACGCGCGAGACACCCCGCAGTTCGTTGATGATGCGGTTGGACACGGTGCCGAGGAAGTCGTACGGCAGGTGCGCCCAATGCGCAGTCATGAAGTCGATGGTTTCCACCGCACGCAGCGCGATCACCCATTCGTAGGCGCGCGCGTCGCCGACCACGCCCACCGACTTCACCGGCAGGAACACCGCGAACGCCTGGCTGGTGGTGTCGTACAGGTCGGCCTTACGCAGCTCTTCGATGAAGATCACATCGGCCTTGGCCAGCAGCTCGGCGTACTCACGCTTCACTTCGCCAAGGATGCGCACGCCCAGCCCGGGACCGGGGAACGGATGGCGGTAGACCATCGTGCGCGGCAGCCCGAGCTCCACGCCCAGGCGCCGCACTTCGTCCTTGAACAGCTCGCGCAGCGGCTCGACCAGGCCCAGCTTCATGTGCTCGGGCAGGCCGCCGACGTTGTGGTGGCTCTTGATCACGTGCGCCTTGCCGGTCTTGCTGCCGGCCGACTCGATCACGTCTGGATAGATCGTGCCCTGCGCCAGCCACTTGGCGTTGGCCAGCTTGTTCGACTCTTCGTCGAAGATCTCCACGAACAGGTTGCCGATGATCTTGCGCTTGGCTTCCGGATCGCTGACCCCGGCCAGTGCGTCGAAATAGCGGTCGGCAGCGTTGACCCGGATCACCTTGACGCCCATGTGCTCGGCGAACATGGCCATCACCTGGTCGCCTTCCTGCCAGCGCAGCAGGCCGGTATCGACGAACACGCAGGTCAGCTTGTCGCCGATCGCCTTGTGCAGCAGCGCAGCGACCACCGACGAATCGACGCCACCGGACAGGCCCAGGATCACCTCGTCCTCGCCGACCTGGGCGCGCACCCGCGCGATCTGGTCGTCGATGATGTTGGCCGCAGTCCACAGGGTCTCGCAGCCGCACACGTCGACCACGAAGCGGCGCAACAGGGTCTGGCCCTGCAGCGTGTGGGTGACTTCCGGATGGAACTGCACGCCGTACCAGCGCTTGGCCTCGTTGGCCATCGCCGCGACAGGGATGCGCTCGGTGACGGCGCTGATGGTGAAGCCCGGCGGCACCTGCGAGACATGGTCGCCATGGCTCATCCACACGTTCAGACGCGCGGCGCCGGCGTGGTCGGTCAGCCCGGAGAACAAGGCATCGGTCGCCACCACATCCACTTCGGCATGGCCGAACTCGCGCTGGTCGGCGGCCTCGGTGGCGCCGCCCAGCTGCGCGGCCATGGTCTGCATGCCGTAGCAGATGCCGAACACCGGCAGGCCGCTGTCGAACACTTCCTGCGGCGCGACCGGCGCACCCGGCAGCGTGGTCGACTCGGGACCGCCGGACAGGATGATGCCCTTGGCGCCGAAGCCGGCGATCTGCGCCGGATCGTGGTCCCAGGCCCAGATCTCGCAGTAGACCCCCAGTTCGCGGATGCGGCGCGCGATCAGCTGCGTGTACTGCGCGCCGAAATCGAGGATGAGGATCTTGTCGCTGTGGATGTTGGTCATGAGTGCCGGGAATCGGGAACAGGGAATCGGGAATGGGCAAAACGGTGCCGGCGTTGGTTCATCGATTCCCGACTCCCGATTCCCCATTCCCGGATGGGCGTCAGCCCATCCTGTAGTTCGGCGGTTCCTTGGTGATCTGCACGTCGTGGACGTGGCTCTCGCGCTGGCCGGCACCGGTGATGGTGACGAACTTCGGCTTGGTGCGCATTTCCTCGATGGTCGCGCAGCCCACGTAGCCCATCGTGGCGCGCAGGCCGCCGATCAGCTGGTGGATGATGCCGCTGAGCGGGCCGCGGTACGGCACGCGGCCTTCGATGCCTTCCGGCACCAGCTTGTCGGCGTCGGAGGCGTCCTGGAAGTAACGGTCCTTGCTGCCCTTCTCCATCGCGCCCAGGCTGCCCATGCCGCGGTAGCTCTTGTAGCTGCGGCCCTGGAACAGCTCGACCTCGCCCGGGGCTTCCTCGGTGCCGGCGAACAGGCCGCCGACCATCACCGTGGAGGCGCCGGCGACCAGCGCCTTGCCGATGTCGCCGGAATAGCGGATGCCGCCGTCGGCGATCAGCGGGATGCGGTCCTGCAGCGCCTCGGCGACCATATCCACCGCGGTGATCTGCGGTACGCCGACACCGGCAACCACGCGCGTGGTGCAGATCGAGCCCGGGCCCACGCCGACCTTGACCGCGTCGGCGCCGGCGTCCATCAGCGCCAGCGCGGCATCGCCGGTGACGATATTGCCGCCGATCACCTGCAGCTGCGGATAGGTCTTCTTGACCCAGGCCACGCGGTCGATCACGCCCTGCGAGTGGCCGTGCGCGGTATCGACGATGACCACGTCCACGCCGGCCGCGGCCAGCAGTTCGATGCGCTGCTCGGTATCGCCGCCGACGCCGACCGCCGCGCCGACCAGCAGGCGCGTGGCCGCGTCCTTGGCGGCGTTGGGATTGTCGGTCTTCTTCTGGATGTCCTTGACTGTGATCAGCCCGCGCAGCTCGAAGCTGTCGTTGACCACCAGGATCTTCTCGATGCGGTTGCGGTGCAGCAGCTGCAGCACTTCCTCGTCGCTGGCGCCTTCGCGCACGGTGATCAGGCGATCCTTCTTGGTCATGATGTGGCGGACCGGATCGTCGAGCTTCTTCTCGAAGCGCATGTCGCGGCTGGTGACGATGCCGACCAGCTCGCTGCCGTCGACCACCGGCACGCCGGAGATGTTGCGCGCGCGGGTCAGTTTCAGCACTTCGCCGATGGTCGTTTCCGGACCGACGGTGAACGGCTCGGTGATCACGCCGGCTTCGAACTTCTTGACCTTGGCTACTTCCGCGGCTTGCTGCTCCGGGGTCAGGTTCTTGTGGATGATGCCGATGCCGCCGAGCTGGGCCATGGCCACCGCGAGGCGGTGTTCGGTCACCGTGTCCATCGCCGCCGACAGGAGCGGCAGTTTCAGGCGCAGGTCGCGGGTCAGCCGGGTTTCCAGGCTGACGTCCTTCGGCAGGACGATCGAATGGGCGGGGACGAGCGAAACGTCGTCGTAGGTTAAAGCTTCAGCCTGGATGCGCAGCATCGGCGGACCCGAATGTGGGGAAGCGCGGCATTTTAACGCATTTGGGGCCGGGATTGGAGATTTGGGATTCGGGATTCGCAACGGCGAAGCCTTCCGCAGCCGGCCGTTTGCATGGTTGCCTGGACGCCAACGGCCGGCCGACCTCGGAGGCAACCGCGATCGACCGACGCACGCGCTTTGCCGTTGCCTTTAACGAATCCCGAATTCCGAATCCCGAATCCCAGCCGCATCAGCGGCTTCGATCGTGTTCTGCATCAGGGTGGCCACGGTCATCGGCCCGACTCCGCCCGGGACCGGGGTGATCCAGCTGGCGCGTTGCGCGGCCGCGTCGAAGCCGACGTCACCGACCAGGCGGCCGTCGTCGAGGCGGTTGATGCCCACGTCGATCACCACCGCGCCGGGCTTGACCCACTCGCCCGGAATCAGGCCGGGACGGCCCACCGCCACCACCAGGATGTCGGCATCGCGCACGCGCGCCTGCAGCACCTCCGGCGGGGTGAACTTGTGGCAGCAACTGACCGTGCAGCCGGCGATCAGCAGTTCCAGCGCCATCGGCCGGCCGACGTGGTTGCTGACCCCGACGATAGTCGCGTTGCGCCCGCGCACCGGCTGGTCGGTATGCCCGAGCAGGGTGACGATGCCGCGCGGGGTGCACGGGCGCAGGCCGAATTCGCGCAACGCCAGGTGGCCGACGTTCTCCGGATGAAAACCGTCCACGTCCTTGCGCGGGTCGATGCGGTGGATCAGCCGGCTGGCGTCGGGAATGCCCGGCAGCGGCAGTTGCACCAGGATGCCGTGCACCTTGGGATCGGCATTGAGGCGGTCGATCAGCGCCAGCAGCTCGGCTTCGCCGGTACCGGCCGGGAGGTCGTAGTCGAACGCCTCGATGCCGACTTTTTCCGCCGCGCGGCGCTTGTTGCGCACGTAGACCGTGGACGCCGGATCGCCGCCGACCAGCACCACCGCCAGGCCCGGCCGCGGCTGCCCGGCCGCCAGCCGCGCATCGACCCGCAGCTTGAGCTGGTCGAGCAGTTCGTCGGCGATGCGCCGCCCGTCGAGGATGCGGGCCGGAACGGGGGAGACGGGCGCGGAATCGGTCATCGAGGCGAGCGGGTGTAGAGTCTGGGGACCCCTATTGTCCCCGATTCCGCCATGACCGACACCACCCGCATCGAGGCCGCCGCGTTCCGGCGGCTGCTGCAGCACCTCAATCAGGACCGCAGCGACGTGCAGAACATCGATCTGATGATCCTGGCCGGCTTCTGCCGCAACTGCCTGGCCGACTGGTACCGCGAGGCCGCGGCGAGCGAAGGCGAAACGCTGAGCAAGGAACAGGCGCGCGAACGCGTCTACGGCATGCCGTTCGCCGACTGGAAAGCGCAGTTCCAGGCCGACGCCACGCCGGAACAACTGGCGGCCTTCGCCGACGCGCAACGCCGGCACGGATAGATGCTGCGTCACCTGGGCATCGTCGCGGCGATCGCGGTCGTCGCCTATCTGGTGGTCTGCGCCCTGCTCTACCTGGGCCAGCGCGAGTTGCTGTATTTCCCGCAGGCGACCCGGGTGGCGGCGGCGCAGACCGATTTCGTCCTGCAGCGCAGCCCGGCGCTGCGCCTGCGCGGCTGGCAGGTCAATCCCGGCCGCGACAAGGTGTTGCTGTACTTCGGCGGCAACGCCGAGGACCTGCGCCAGGCGCGCGCGCAGCTGGCGCCGCTGCTGCCCGACTACAGCGTGTACCTGCTGGCCTACCGCGGCTACGGCGCCAGCGACGGCACGCCGAACGAGGCGGCGCTGATCGGCGACGCGCTGGCGCTGTACGACCATGTCCGTACCACGCAGCCGCAAGCCGAGATCGCCGTGCTCGGGCGCAGCCTGGGCAGCGGCGTCGCCAGCCAACTGGCGGCGCGGCGGCCGCTGGCGCGACTGGTGCTGGTCACCCCGTTCGACAGCCTGGCCTCGGCCGCGCAGGCGCATTACCCGTGGGCGCCGGTGCGCTGGCTGCTGCGCGACCGCTACGACTCGGCCCGCGCGCTGCGCGCTTATCGCGGACCGTTGCTGGTGCTGCGTGCCGGCCGCGACCAGGTGGTGCCGGCGGCGAGCACGCAACGGCTGCTCGATTCCCTGGCGCAGACGCCCACCGTGGTCGCGATGCCACGCGCCGGCCACGACGACATCAACGCCGATCCGCGCTATGCGCAGGCGTTGCGGGCGTTTTTGCGCTGAAGCGCATTCGCGGTCCGCAGACACTGTAGGAGCGGCTTCAGCCGCGACAGGAGCGTTTGCGGAGAGATCAGGTCGCGGCTGATGGCCCGAGGCCACGTAGAGCCGCTCCTACAGGTCGGCGGCGCCTCAGTCGCTACGACGCTCGTCCACCGCCTCCGCCGCCGGCACCGCTTCCGGATTGAGCGTGCGGCTCTCGCGCCGCGGCGGGGTGAACGGGGTCGGCTTGGGTACCGCCGGGGCGATGTTGCCGTACATCAGGCCGCTGCCGGCGCGCACGTCGCCCGCGGCGATCTCCAGCTCCAGGCGCTCGGCGTCGCGACGGCGGATCTCGCGGGCGATGCTCGCGGCCTCGTCCT
>Ga0308160_10001620_pt1 | contig 30515 bp, 35 predicted proteins | sample PhyFR1_FD_201036 | JGI IMG/M metagenome (GOLD analysis project Ga0308160, IMG submission 201036) | Phyllosphere microbial communities from UC Gill Tract Community Farm, Albany, California, United States - DLSLF.R1 | ecosystem: Host-associated > Plants > Phyllosphere > Unclassified | place: USA... | reverse complement strand
CTTGCTGCGACCGAGGCCTGCACCGCCTATAGCCACTGACGCATGCCCCACTTGCTCGTCTACCAGGTCACCGGCCGTGGCACCATCAAGCCCATCATGACCTTTGAGGAGGCTGGCTTCCCGCCGTACATCATGAGCGAGCTCACCTCGCAGGGCTTCGACAAGCCGACGCCGATCCAGTGCCAGGCCTGGCCGTACGCCCTCAGCGGGCGCGACATGGTCTCGGTCGCTGAAACCGGCTCGGGCAAGACGATCGCCTTTGCCCTCCCTGCCATGTGCGTCGCCGTACCCCCTGCCGCCGACCGAAGGGACCAGCTGACGCATCTCTGCCCGCGCGCGCCAGGGTCCACATCAACGCGCAGCCCCTGCTCGAGCGGGGCGACGGCCCCATCTGCCTTATCCTTGCCCCGACGCGCGAGCTTGCCGTGCAGATCCAGAGCGAATGCACGAAGTTTGGCAGGTCGAGCCGCATCCGCAACACGGCCGTCTACGGCGGCGCGCCCAAGGGCGGCCAGATCCGCGACCTCGAGCGCGGGGCCGAGATCGTCGTCGCCACGCCTGGCCGGCTGATCGACATGCTCGAGGGCGGCAAGATCTCGCTCCGGCGCGTCACCTACCTCGTCATGGACGAGGCCGTGCGTTCCCTTCTCGAGATCGCAAGCACGGTTCGAGGCGTGAGTGCTGACTTGTGCTCTCGCGCGCGCTGACCCCTGCCACCCTCCAGGACCGCATGCTCGATATGGGTTTCGAGCCCCAGATCCGCAAGATCGTGTCGCAGATTCGCCCCGACCGTCAGACGCTCCTCTTCTCGGCAACCTGGCCGAAGGAGGTCCAGCGCCTCGCCGCCGACTTCCTCAACGGTGCGTCCCGTCCGCCTTTTCCTTAATTGTAGCCGGCCGCTGACTAGCGCCCTCCTGCAGACAACATCCAGATCAAGATTGGCGCCGACGAGCTTTCGGCCAACCACAACGTCAAGCAGGTCGTCATCGTCTGCGATGGCTACGACAAGCGCCGGCTGCTCGTCAAGCACCTCGAAGAGATTGCCCAGACGAACGGCAAAGTCATCATCTTTGTCGCGACGAAGCGGACCGCCGACGAGATGACGCGCTTCCTCCGGCAGGAGTGCGTTCCGTCAGCCGGAGTTTGACAGTATTCTCTCACTCGCCGACTGACACCTCCTTCGCTGCGACCGCAGCGGCTGGCCAGCTCTTGCCATCCACGGCGACAAGGAGCAGCGCGAGCGTGACTGGGTCCTCCAGGTCAGACCCTCAAGCAGCAGATCATGTGCGAGATCAAACGGCTGACTTCGTCTCCACTGCTCTCGCTTTCAGGAATTTAAGTCAAGCCGGTCGCCGATCATGATTGCGACCGACGTGCGTCCGCTTGCCCGTTGCAGCCTGTCGACCTCATCTCTGACCCCTCAACCCCCTCCCCTCGCAACATAGGTCGCCTCCCGCGGCCTCGGTACGTGCCTCCCGCAGGCCGCCATTCCCGGCCAGAACGGGCGGCAGCGAGTGACGCGAGCTCAGAAGTCTTCTCGACGGCGCCCCTTCCGCTGCCTCGTCGCTGTCAGGCAGCAGCGCGACCCCAAGTCGCTCCGGCCCGCCACAGGGCCATCGAGCGATGGGCCGACCTGCCGCCGAGCGAGGGCACCGCAAGTGCCGCCTGCGAGACCTCTGACGAAGCCGCGTCCTCCAGCCTGCTCGAGGGCTCACTGACCACCACCTATCCTGCTCTAGCCCCTGGCCGCCCGCTGATCGCTGACCGCCCGCACCTGCCGTCCCCGCCGCCGTCCTCATGACGCCTGCACCCTGCATCCGTTTTCGCCTGCGCTTCGCTCACCCCTCGGCTCTTCGGACCTGCGACCTATCGTTTACGCTTCACACAGAGTACGGTCGACCGGCCCTCGCCCTCGCGCCCTCCCCCCCTTCTCGATCGCTGACCCCCTTCCCGGTTTCTTCTGCCAGCGTCAAGGATATCGGCTTTGTTGTCAACTACGACTTTCCCAACAACTGCGAGGACTACATCCACCGCATCGGTCGTACCGGCCGGGCGGGCGCCAAGGGCACGGCCTTCACCTACTTTACGACCGAGAACAGCAGCAAAGGTGCGCCCCGCTTTCGAGCGTTCTGCCGCGTCGAGCGAGTGCTGACAACCCAGTGGATGATCGGCCGCAGCCAGGGACCTGGTCTCAATTCTGCGCGAGTCCAAGAGCGAGGTCCCGCCCGAGCTCGAGGGCATGTCGTCCTACGGCGGCGGAGGAGGGGGTGGCGGCCGCGGTGGAGGACGTCGCGGCGGTGGCGGCGGCGGCGGATGTGCGTCCCGCTCTCCAGCCCACCTCGTCTCGCAGTGAGAATGCTAACGATCGGTTGTGCTCTACTCCTATCCGACGCAGTCGGCGGCAGCGGAGGAGGTGGATGTGAGTCGGCCATCCGTCTTGACCCTCTGCCCGATGCGACTAGGCGCTGACCCAGCTCCCTCTTCCTCTGTTCAAGGGGGCGGTGGAGGAGGAGGAGGAGGTTCCGCTCGGTGGTAATGCAGCCAGCCCGTCCCCGCACCCGAAGCTCAGATTGTATGCCCTTGGTCTTTGATCGTGCAGCGGCGTCCATCAGCGCCTCCGGCCCGTCAACCTCGCGAAAACGTCACGAGCAAGCGACGAGAGAGGAGAAGCAGGGGTTCGCGAGCAGCAGCTCCGAGCTGGCGTTCAATCGGCGCCCTGACTGTGCGGCGGAGACCGCTGGTCCGTCGCCAGGCAGGAATCACGTCGAGGACCTCAAGGTCGGCGACGTCGTCCTTTACGGTGCGGCTGCTACAGCCCCTTGACGCCGCTTCCTCTGCGCCGACCCGGCCTGGTCCAGCAGCAGCAACAGCAGCAGCGCCTTCGGACCTCCTCCGACCGCCGCCGTCGCCGACGACGGCTCTAACCCGACCCCAGCCAACAGCAGCAGCACCATTGGGCCGAAGAAGCCGTCTGCAGCCGCCTCCACGGCAGCAGCAGCAGCGGCAGGACCCGAGATCAAACGCCATCGGACGCAGGCGTTCGCTGACCCAGAGTGCCTCAAGCGACTGTGTGCACCCTTCATGCCAGTCACAGTGTGCAAGAGCTTGGTGCAGTCCAGACCAGAGCTATCTTAAGGGAGGATCGGTACCCTTTAGGGTAGGCCTGCTGGTGGGGAAGGGGTGAACGGGGTGTAAATCGAAGTGCACCTTGGAGTCGGCCTCGAGGTTTGGGCGGATCGAGGCCAGGCCAGGCGCGTTTAGAAGCCCTGAGCTAGCTCTACAAGAAGAGGTGATTTTGCACGAGGCGGTTCAGTGGAAAGCATTTAGACTGGGGTAGTAAGTGTAGATGTCAAAGACGATCCTTCTTCTTGATATCAATTATGATACACAGGCGCTGACCGCCGGGCCAGGCCTATCCGGTCCGGAGATCTTGGGGGGAAGGTTCCTGCCAAGTTTGGTGGCCAACGGAAGCTCTGGGTGACGTCCAGCCAGGCGGGAGGAAGTGCGCCTCGAGACAGAGTGGGAGAGGGGCAAAAAGAAAAAAATGAAGTCAGAATCTGGCGTACTAGCCGATATACTATGCAACCATTTGATAGTGTTAGGTCGCAGCCGGAATTGAACCGGCCTCTCCAGAAATCAGACGCTGTCGACCGTTTGGTCAACAGGAATTGATGGTTAAATGGCCACTATGCCCGTACATGCTTCCATTTTCGGGACCTCTAAGAACCCTGGTTCTATCCCATTCTACTCTGCTTTCCGCTCTGTGAGGTGCCGGCCCAAGTCTCCAGGGTCGAGTTGGCATTGGTCCTGCTCGCTGTCTTTGCAACGATCAGCGTACCCTTCTTGAGCTGAAAATCAGGACGGAGGCTCGTCCCATCAGAGTCCGGCCCGTCTGCGCCTCGTTCTCCCCCGACGACCGCCGTCCTCGACAAATGCTCGGCACTCTTCCTTCCCTTCTATCGTCGCCCGGCTGTTCAAGTGGTGGAAAGAAAGGCATGTAATCGAAAGAGTGGAAGAGGGAGGGGGGATGGGTAAAGTAGTGGGCCCTCCCCAGCCGAGACGTGCAAGGGGACATGAAGGGTGTGGGGAGGGGCGAGATAAGTCGGGATTGAGGGAAACCGGTCCTTTCATCCTTATCGTTAAGGGGGTCGTCAAGATGTGTGTGTGCGGGAGTGTACAGGCATGCGAGGGTGCTCGGAGTGGCGAGGCGGGTCTGGGTAAGACGACGAGGAGGCCTTAGTTCTTCCGGCGGAAAGAGCAGCCTGGAGAGCGAGAGCCGGACATTAGTCGCTGCGCAACAGGATTAAAGCGAAGTAGAGAAGCGGAGACGCACCCTCGGTGAGCCGAGCAAGACCGCCTCGGGGCTGGCAGAGAATCGTCTGGCAGCCTCCGCACTGAACGGCTGCGCATGCGGACAGAAAGGACAAGGATCAGCAACGAAACTGGATACGGCTCGCAGTGAGTCCGGTCGTGACACGTACCAGTGTCGGCGTGGCTAAAGACGGTGGTGATAGCGTAGCAGCCAGGGCACTTGACGTCCTGTCGAAGGCGCGAAAGGGCGGTGGAAGGGTTAGCGCTCGTATTCGCTCCACCAGCCGGTCGGTCGGTCGGCCAACCATTCGGCCCCACCAATCCCTTCGCCCGTTCGTCGACATCGCTCACAAGAAGGAAGAAGAGAAGCAACGCACCATGAAGAAGGAGTTGGGGCTCTGTACGAGCCGCTTGAGCTTGTGCGACTCGCGCTCGTGCTCAAGGGAAGGGTTGAGGAGGTCGACGGCGAGGGTCTGGAGAAGCGGGTTGGTGGTAAGAGGCCGGCGAGGGCGGAAGGCAGCGGAGGGAGCGAGAGCGTCATGGGCGTCAGCAGGGAGCGGACCACAGAAAGCAGCTCGAGACCGTCTCGAGAGTGCACGAGTGCGAGGCAGGCCAAGGTGCAAGCCAGGTGGTGGCCACACGAGCACCATCTCGAGGGAGAGAGGGAGACAGGCCGCCACCACCGCCACCGGCACCCTCCCCGCCCAGCGACTCCGACCCTCAGGCAGAGGAACGACGCACCATTTTTCGGCGGTGAAGTCTTTTAGAGGGTAGGAGAGAGAGAGACGGGGAGGAGAGGAGGAGGAGGAAGAGGAGGAGAAGGGAGGGAGCGACGACGACGACGACGAGAGGTGTGGTCGGAGGGGGGAGAGAGAGAGGACCCCGCAGCCCCCGGGGGGTCGCGAGACCAGCCAGGCCGGCTCGACATATTTCGAAAGAATCATCTGGCAAATCATCTACTCTCTCCCGGCAACGCTCCATCCGCCGTCTGATGCCGTCGACCATCTCGAGTGGCGCTAAGGAAGGCAAGCGCCCTCATGACCCTCTGCTGCTGCTGGCGGCGGCGTCTGAAAGCTTCGGAACCCTTGGAGAGAGACAGGAGAGGGCGCGGAAAGGCGGGCATGCGCATCTCGCCGGGCCCCTTTTGCAACCTCGCCCGACCGCCACCCCCTCAGAAGTAGCGGCTTGAACGCTGGCGGACGACGGGGTCGACCATCCGGCGCTCAATCTTCTCCCAGTCGAGGGCCGACAGCCAGGCCTGGACGTAAGGCCGCTTACCCCAGACGCCGTGAGTTGGCAGGTAGGCGTGCTCGTGGAGCGAGAGGCAGGCGAGCGGGACGAGCTCGTTGGCGACCGTCAGGAGGTTGGTCGGCCGGCCACTTGTCGGTCCAGGACGCGACGAGGACGAAGTGGGCATGCCAAAGGCCGAGCTCATCGGCTTGCGGTGCGAGAGACCGCCCATCCCGTGCGACGATGACGACGACTCGGCCGCGGCCGTCGGCGCTGTCGTCGAGAAGGCGCGGTGCTGTGACTCGCCCTCAGCCGACGACGTTGGCGACTCGGCCGGCGCGCGCATCGCCTGCTCCTCGAAGACGTGACCCTGGTCGCTCAGGCCGAGGTGACGGAAGGCCTGGGCTGTCGTTCCACGAATAGGCTGGCCGCCGTAGACGAGGAGGGTGGCGGCGCCATAGGTTGCGACGATCGCGAGATCCTCCTTGCCGCCGTTGCGCTCCTGAACGAGCCAGAGCCAGCCAGAGGACGTCATGCCCTCGGCGTAGCCAAGCACCGTCTGCTCGAAGCCAGAGTTGGAGCCAAACGAGGCGACGAGGTGCTCCTCGATCTTGAGCGGGTACGACCCGGGGTCCTCCGGGTTGCGCTGAGAGAGAATGCACGAAGAGCGTCAGTCAAAGCAGCCGACAGCTGTCGGATACGGCAATGGGAGGAGGAGACATACGAGCGACGAGAGGAAGAAGTTGTGGTTGAGGGCCTCGCAGCTCTCCGCAAACAGGCGGTCCCACGACGGCGCCATCGTCCGCTCACGCTTGCTATTGAGCAGGTCGGCCGTAGCATTCTGGCGGGCGATCCGCTCCTGCTCGGTCACCTGAGCCGGGCTCGAGACCTCGGCCAGCGGCTTCAAGGTCGGGTACATGAGAAGCGGGTCCGAGGTCGACTTGACAAGTTCAAGCACGGTCGACCTCGACAGCCGAGCGACGACCGCGTCGTCCTTGCCCATCGCGAGCTCGCTCAGCGAGGTGGCCGTCGCGCTGATGCTCTTCATCAGGTGCTTGTGGTAGTCTTTGACGGCCTGGACGGGGAGGGGAGCAGGTTGCCCAACATCAGGCCCGGTCAAGCGAGCAGGAGGTCGGCCTTGGCAAGAGCGACAGACCTTGGTCCCCGACTTGTTGAAGAGCTTGCCGACCGGCTTGGTCGTGTCAAAGCCCCACTGCAAGCTCGGCGACCAGACGAACGACGAGGCTGGCTCGGACGACGACGACGACGACGATGAGGAGGCGCCGTCCGTAGCCGCCTGCGGGCGCGAGGTCGAGAGAAGGCGACGAGCGGCCGAGCTGCCCGGGCCGACCGGCAGGCGGGACGACGACGCCCGCGGCGGCGGGACTCGCAGAAGCGGGCGGGCGAGCGGAGCGGCGACCATCAGGCGAAGCGGAGAGCAATGGGTTCTGCTGCTGTACAGAGAGACTGGAGTCGGGAGGGGCGGTCGAGAGCGGGTCGTGGTCGTCGGAGGGCGGCGGCACGACCGGGCGGAATCGAGGAGGCAGCGGCCGGGCGCAAACAGCGGCGGTCGCCCGCGAGACGAAAAGGCCAGCAGCGACTGACAGGCCAGCGACCCGACACGGGTCGCAGCGCAGAGCCTTCGACATGGCCTCTGAACGGCTTTCTCAACAGTTTAAATGCGAGGACTAATTAGCAGGCAGGCCGTGCGGAAAACCAGACCGCTCGCGACTGATGTCTTGCGGCAAGCCTTCACTCTGCACGCTACGTCGCTCGCGAGTCATAGGTCAGCCAGTCTTGACGTCCAACCCTGCGCTTCGCTCCTCCCAGGCTCGTCGGTCGTGCATGTCATATGACCTAGATAAACGTCGTTCCAGCCTGCGCCTTGGCGTTTGTCTTGGTGGTGCTCTTGATGGCGCTGGCGGCGGCGGCGAGCCGTTCCGGTTGCTTGAGAGGGAGGTCAGAGGAGGCAGCAGGAGTCGAAAAGGACAGGTCAGCTCGAGCATTTGGGCAGGAGAGCGATCGTCATCCTGCCGTTGGGAGACCACGCACGTCGCGGTAGTAGTAGAGCTTGGCAGTCCGGTGCTTGCGGATGTTGCCCGGCTTGCCGTCGGCCTGCTTGATCAGCTTGACCTCACGCAGGAGCGGGCTCGAGCAGTGGTACTTCATTTCGACACCGGTCCGGAGGACGACGTTGCGAAGCGTGAACGTCGTCTCGGCCCCACCCCGGCGGACGGCAATCAGGACGCCAGTGAAGTTGGTTGCGTGCGTCTTGGCTGCCGTCGTCCAGCTCGAGACGGTCAAGATGGAGCCGACCCGAATCGTCTGCGGGTTGTCCTTGCGGTTGAAAAGGTAGTGGTACGAGTTGGGGTCCTGCGAGAGCCGGAGCGACGTGTTGATGTGCTGGAGCTTGCTTGTCCCCGAAGGCGGCAGGATCGCCGACTTGGGCTTAGGCACCGGCGGGATGAAGGGCACCAGCGCCGTCTTCGAGAAGGGGTACACGCGCTGCTGCAGCGGCCGGGCTGAAGAGGGGCGGGCGAAGAGGGCATGCACAAGACGGAACCGTCAGGCAGCAGGAGGGCGAGGTGTCAGCCGCCGACACTTCTCAACAAAGAGCGGCGCTTCAGGCGGAAGCGGGTAGTGCAAGCAAGAGCCTCGGTGGACGAGCTCCCTGGCCTGATCCGCTCCTCCAACCCGGGTGCAAGCTTTAGGGTCGACTCACCGTCGATGAACTCATAGTCCTTGTACATGCAGGCTGCTCCGCCCGGCCGCTTGGGCACAAAGACCGGCAGGATGGCCGTCTGGCCCGTCGACGTCTTGTAGGGCGCCTGGACAGCCGGCGAGCGGCCGAACGACCGCCGGATGAGGAGCGGCGCGCGAGCCGAGGCTGACGAGGACGACGGTCCGGCGGCGGCGGCCCGCGGGAGGCCAAAGAGGGAGGACGAGGCCGCGAAGGAGGACATGGCTGGTTTCCGGACCGGGACGCAAAGGGGCAGACGAGCAGGCGGGCTGAGCGTCGAGAGGAGGAGCGAGATCGGGTGTGCGGTGACGGTCAAGGGTGCTGCAGTGGGAGGCGGCGACCGGCAGCGCCGACGCTGAGCTCGGAGCGAGAAAGAGCCCGCCGCGGCGGCGGCGGCGATCCACTCTGAATCGCTGCCTGGCTCCGCCTGCCGTTTCGCTGCCTGCCACAATCAAAGTGCTCCCTGATCACACATCATGAGCGACTGGTCGTCCTCGCGCGCAATCGAGGTGTGCTCTGTTCCTTATGAAGTGCGGTGCGCGGCAAGCGGCACTGGGCCGAGGCCCGGTACCTTGTCATTTGGCAAAGCAGTAGTCTGCTCTCGTGGGCACGCAGCTGGCAAGGATGGAGAGAAGGCAGGCATGGATAGGCAAGTTGATTGCGAACTGCTCATGCGGGCGACCACGAAACTAGTGTTGGCAACATGCGGGGGGGTGGGTACAAAGACCCTGTTTTTCAACGTTGAGAGCGAGCGGATGAGAGGGCGAGAGAGCTCGGTTGAGGAGCTCTCGAGGGTGCAGTAGCGTGGTCATGAAGGGCGTGAGGGATGGAGGAAAGAAGGAAAGAAAGTGCTGGAGGTGAGAGAAAGAGCGCGGAGGGCTGTTTAGGCCTTGGCCGGGTAGGTCTCGCGGGCCCACTTGGCGGCCTCGACGAGGTTCTGGAGGGCGGCCTCGGTCTCCTTCCAGGCGCGCGTCTTGAGACCGCAGTCCGGGTTGACGTCGAGCAGGTCCGAGGGGATGAGGGCGAGGTAGGCCTTCAGGCGCTCCTTGATCTCCTCGGTCGAGGGGACACGAGGCGAGTGGATGTCGTAGACACCGGGGCCGATGCCGTTGGCGTAGGTGTGCTGCTTGAAGACGTCAAGGAGCTTGAGGTCGCTCTTCGAGGCCTCGATCGAGATCGAGTCTGAGAAAGGAGAGGAGGGTCAGCAAGAAGATCGGGAAGGATGAAGTGGGAGGGCTGAACGCACCAGCGTCGAGGCGCATGATCGAGTCGAAGATGTCGTTGAAGTCGGAGTAGCAGAAGCTGAAGGGAAGGCGGTGAGCGAGTCAGCAAGGTGCGATCAAAGGGGAGCGAGAGAAGCGGGACGCACTGCGAGGCGATGAAGGTCGAGTCCTCGGCGACGGCGGTCGAGAGGCGGAACGAGTCGACGGCCCAAAGGAGGTACTCGGCCCAGTCGGTCTTGCGGAGGGGGAGACCCTCACGGATCGCGGGCTCGTCGACCTGGATGGCGTAGATGCCGGCCTTCTCGAGGTCCGAGACCTCGTCCCGGAGGGCGAGTGCGAGCTGGCGGCACTGGATCTCGCGGGGGACGTCGATCCGGGGGAACGACCAGTTGAGGATGGTGACCGGGCCGGTGAGCATACCCTTGACCGGCTTCGAGGTGAGCGACTGGGCGTAGGTCGACCAGCGGACGGTCATGGCCTTGGGGCGCGAGACGTCCGAGACGATGATCGGGGGGCGGACGCAGCGCGAGCCGTACGACTGGACCCAACCGTTCTGGGTGAAGATGAAGCCCTGGAGCTGCTCGCCGAAGTACTGGACCATGTCGTTACGCTCGGGCTCGCCGTGGACGAGGAGGTCGAGGTCAACCTTCTCCTGGAAGCGAATAACCTTCTCGACCTCGGCCTCCATGGCCTTCTCGTAGGCCTCGGCGGTGAGCTCGCCCTTGTTGAACTTGTTGCGGGCGATGCGGATCTCCTTGGTCTGGGGGAACGAGCCGATGGTGGTGGTCGGGAAGCGGGGGAGCTTGAGCTTCTCCTGGTAGGCGGCCTTGCGGACCGGGAACTTGGACTTGCGCTCGTAGTCGGACTCCTTGACGGCGGCGACGCGGTCGCGGACGGCCGAGTCGGACTCGGTCTCGAAGTCGCGGCGGGCCTTGATCGAGGCCTTGTTGGCCTCGAGGGCCTTGGCGTACTTCTCGTCGGACGAGCCCGAGGCGGCGTGGGCGAGGGTCGCAACCTCGGCGACCTTCTCGAGGGCGAACGAGAGCCAGTCGGCCTGCTGCTCAGTCAGGCGCGTCTCCGACTTGAGGGTGACGGGCGTGTGGAGGAGCGACGACGAGGTGGCGACAATGATGCGGTCCTCGCCAAGGGCGGCGATGGCCTTCTTGACGGTCTCGAGGGCGGCGGTGAGGTCCGCCTTCCAGATGTTGCGGCCAGAGATGAGACCGAGCGAGAGGATCTGCTTGGTAGGCTTGAGGGCCTCGAGGGTGGCCTCGAGCTGGGAGGCGTCACCGCGCTCCGAGAGGTCGATGTGGAGACCGGCGACGGGGAGCTCCTTGACAAAGTCGAGCGACTTGCCGAGGCGGCCGAAGTAGGTGGTGAGGATGATCGAGGGGGCGACCTTCGAGAGCTCGGCGTAAACCGACTTGAACTCGGCGCCGAGCGACTCGGCCCGGTCGAGGACGAGGACGGGCTCGTCGATCTGGACCGACTCGGCACCGGCCTCCTTGAGCTGCGAGAGGAGCTCGGCGTAGACAGGGACGAGCTTGTCGAGGGCCTGGAGGGGCTCGAAGCCCTCGGCGGCGTCGTTGGCGGCCTTGGAGAAGGCGAGGAGGGTAATGGGGCCGAGGACGACCGGGCGGGTGGTGATGCCGAGCTCCTTGGCCTCCTTGAACTCGTCGAGGGCCTTGTTGCTGTTGAGCTTGAACTCGACGGCGCCCGAGACCTCCGGGACGATGAAGTGGTAGTTCGAGTCGAACCACTTCTTCATCTCCATGGCCGACAGGTCGATGCCCTTGTCGAGCTCCTGGCGACCGCGGCCCATAGCGAAGGCAATGTCGAGAGCCGACAGGCCGTGCTTGGTGTACCGCTCGGGGATGAGGTTGAGCTGCGCGCACGTGTCGAGGACGTGATCGTAGAAAGCAAAGTCACCGCTGCGAGGATGGAAGGAAGAGGTGGTCGAGTCAGCGATTGCGAGCGTGCGTGCAGGCCAAGCCAGGGCTGAAAAAGAGACAAGAGTGCGACGCACGAAGCAATAAGGTCGGCGCCGGCCTCCTTCTGCGTCTGCCAACGAGCGGCACGGACGTCCTTGGCCGAAGCCTGGAGGTCCTCCGCCGAGATCTTGCCAGCCCAATACGACTCGACCGACTTCTTGATCTCACCTGGAGGAGGGAAGGAGAGATGTCGTGATCAGCCGACGGCGCGCGCGGGAGACGGAAAAAGACCGCGATAAGACAGAGTGAAGACGCACGGTTCGGGCCTGGATAACGGCGAGACCGAGAAGAGCGAGCGAGGCACGAGAGAAAGGCGAGGCGGAAGGAGGATCAGCCTGGCTGCTCTCGACAGCGCACGTTCGGAGGGACGGGCCGAATGGGCTGAAAACGGCGCGTCGGAGGGAAGCAAGCGGCTTCGCCCCCTCGAGCACCGCCGCGCCCATCGCAAGAGAGGCAAGGGAAAACACGCACCAATACGGGGGTATCCGAGAACACTGGAAGCGACCATTTTCGGGAAGGAATGGGATGAGATGGGGGGGAAGGGGGGGGGGAGGGTGGTGGGTGAGGGAGAGAAAGGTCGGCCGCAGCCTCGTCCCATCTTTTTGTCGTCGGCCCGCCGGCGCGCGCGCTGGCCGCTCACGCCTTCGACGCCAGGCGCGCGGGGTTCAGGCGCGTTCGTCCTTCCGCCCCGCACGGGCCCGTTTTGCCAACCCCTGCCCCCCGGGTCGAGAGTCTGGCGGATTCTCGCCGCCTTCACTGCCGCCTGCCAGGCACGACTTGCGCCATCGGCCGGCCGGAGTCTCCATGCGGGAAAGTCGAGAGTCGACCAACGCCCGGCGATTGTATTCGGAGGCGACCAGCTTCCATTCGTAGTACGACCCTGCTATCACAGCCAGAGCTCCAGTGCAGTTAGCTCGTGCTCGGCCATCGTTCGTGCTCGCTCCGACGACGTGCTCGCCAGCAGCTGGCGCACCCAACGACACCGCTTGCAGAGGAGCAGGAGCCGAGGGGAGCACATATCGAATACAATAAGAGGAGCGGGTCTAGCGGCAGCAGCAAGTCTACACAGAAAAAGGCAGTGGGTACAGGTACCGGCGGCCGGTCCTACTCCATGCCAACCGACGCCCGCTTCTGTTTGAGAGCGGCCGCCTGGGTCGCCTCCTCCTTAGCCTCGGCAATCTCGCTCTCGAGCTCCTCGCGCATGTCGAGCACGCCGGCGTCGTCGTCGACCGCCTGGCGCTCGAGCAGGGGCTTGATCAGCCGGTCAAAGTACGGGTGCACTTCGGGCGTTTCAAGAGGGAAGGGGGAGGAAGTTAGCGCTCGGTACTCGAGAGAAAGGGGCCGGCGATCACGACGCACCCTTCGGCAGCGGGTTTGCCCGCCGAACCTGGTCAAAGTATGCCTCGTAGATCTGGCCGTCGTACCGACCGAGGGGCGAGTTGATGATGTGGTCGCTGAGGGCAAAGGCGTCGACGAGAGGGACTGGAGCGGCGAACGTAGGACGGGAAGGAATAGTTAGATGAGATGAGAAGCGAGCACGGAGGCTCGAGACGAAGGACGAGGACAAACCGGCGACGGCACGCAGCTCGGCGCATAGCTTCGAGACCTCGCGCTCGATCTCGTCCATCTGCGAGGGCTTGAAGTAGCCGTCTGCGAGGTGGCCAAAGGAATGGGAGCGTCAGGGCAGGGTACAAAGCACGAGCTAGAGCCCACTCGGACGAACACTTGAGGAAGGCGCCGGCCTGCTCCTCGATCTGATGCAGGCCGTACAGCCGGCAGTTGATGACCAGAACGTCCTTCTCAGGCGAGGGCGGCATGTTGTCGAGCGCCGAGCGGAACTGACAGAGGGACACGCGACCCAGTCAGCTCGTAGGACCGACCACGGCGCAGGAGCAATCGAAGCGATGGAACGCACGGCGCGGAAGATGTAGCCGACGGTGTGAACCTTGGCTGCGACAAAACGGGCCTGGCTGCATGCCTCCATGGCGACCTCCTTGCTCTGACCGGCCTTGACGTCGGCCGCATACTCGTCGGCCACCTTGCGGACGAGGTTGGCCGCCGCCGTCGCCCATGCACCGTCAATGTCGTCGAGGTCGAGTTTGCCGGTCGACGTCGCCGTCAGCGCGGCCGGCCGGGCAAGGTAGGCGACGCCCGGCGGGAGGGCCTTGCCCTTTAGGGCGTCCTGGTAGCTGCTAATGAGCGAGCGTCCGGCCTGGAGCGAGAGGATCGTGTTGTCGCCCTCTGAAAGTTTGAGTTGAGACGAGGGTCAGCTTTTGAAAGCCAAACGGAGAGTCGACGATGCGAGGCACGCACCCCAGGTGCACTGGACGGCAAAATCGTTGTACATGGCCGGGAAGCCAGAGTAGGCCGAGTAGCCGTGGCCGCCGCAGCACTGGCGGCAGGTGTCGATCGTCTGGAGACATGACCACGTGCAGAAGGCTGAGAAGAGAGGCAGCGCAGACGACGGTCAGCCGCTAAACGTCGCCACACAGGGCGAAGCGGAAGGACCGACCTTTGAGGCCGGCCGAGGTCGCGTGCGTCTCCTTGAGCTTGGCGAGAACGTCGTCAAGATTGGGGTCGTTGGGCTCGAGCACCTCGAGCGCCTCGGTCATCTGGTTGTACATGCGCTCCATCTCGAGCGCGGTGAAGCCGCCAGCGATTGCCTGCGCGAGGAGCGGCATGAGCCGGCGCTGGTGAATCGGATAGTCGAGCAACTGCGTCTCGACCGGCTTGCCACCGGCCGCAAATTGCCGCCGGACGGCCGCATACCGGACGGCAATCGTCAGCGCCTTCTTGGCCGAGTGGGCGGCGTCGGCGACCATCGAGGTCCGGCCCCAGAGCAGCTGCGGGTCGATTGAGGTGTCAGCAGATGCACGAGGGTAACGACAATGCAGGCCGAGTCACTCACGGCGCCGTACGTGAGCTGAGCCAGAGGCGGCTCGAAAACCTCGCCCTTGCGCGAGACCCTGGAGGATAAGCAGAGAGACGCGAGATTAGGTGCCGGGACGGGAGCACGGGAAGTCGCGCAACGCACTGCGTGTGCTTCATGAGCATGTGCGATCGCGGCACGCGAACGTAGGTGAATTGGATGAAGCCATTGTCGATGCCGTCGCGGCCCATCTTCTTACCGAGGTCACCGATGTTGACGCCCGGGAGCAGCATGAAGCTCCTAAGGGCGCGGGGGCGGCGAGCGAAGGTCAGCAACGGGAGGGCGGCCGGGAAACAGAGAGATGCCGGAGATTACGCACTTGGTGTCGCGCAGCTGCACGACAAAGGTCTTGACGCCGTGCTTCTTGCCGTCGATGACGAGCTGGGCAAAGACGGCGCAGTGGGTCGCGGTCGAGGCCGCGCCGCCGATCCACCACTTGGTCGCGTACAGGTGCGGGGTGTGGATGATGAACTCGTCGCTCTGCGGGTCGAACGTCGCCGTCGTCTCGATGCCGGCGACGTTGGAGCCATGGGCGAGCTGAGAAGGTGGTGGTAGATGTCAGCCTCGCAGCATCATCGTCGGCAGGTGCAACAGAGACGTACCTCGGTCATACCGAAGCAGCCGATGACGCCGTTGAGGCCGAGCACGCCCTTCTCAATCCAGCTGGAGAGGGGTAGTAGGGAGCAGGACGTCAGCATTGCGGAAGGACGGGAGGGAGAGCCGGATGACGCGCACTAGTTCATCTGACTCGTCGTCGCCCCGCCCCTAAGCGCGCCAAGGAAGAGGCCGTAGTGGACTGTGGCAGCCGAGCAGGGGCACAGCATTTAAGTCAGCGAGGGAGACTTCCCGGCCAGCACGAGGACGTACCACCGAAGCGCGTCCAAAAGGCCGGGTCGGCGATGCCGATGAGCTGCATGCGAAGGGCAAACGTCTCGAGCGACTCGGTCGTCACATAGTGGACCTGCCCGCGGAAGAGGTCAGGGGAGGTTAGCGTCGAACGGCGCGCGGCAGGTCGAGGAGTTACGTCGCTGCCAGCAAGCGCGGGGTCAAAAGTCGAGCATGGGCTGACCATCGTGCTGAACTTCTCCATCGTCCGCTCGCGGACCTCGTCCTTTGAGAGGTCATGGATGTCGTCGAGCCGGAAGGCCGGCGTCCGGGCAATCTCGGCCATGAACTGTTCCTTGCGGGCGAGCGCCTTGGCCGAGCCGTGCATAAGGACCGAGAGGGCCCGGACATTGAACGGCGGGTTGGCACGCTCCTGCCATTAGGCGAAGGAGCAGAGGTGAAGAGACGAGGGGATGAGCAAGCGGACGACCGAGAGGCAGGTAGGCGAGAAGGCAAGGCAGGAGGTCGTGCCGGCGGCTCAGCCGAACCTCGAGAGCGAGCTCGGTCGGCCTCCCAAGCTAATCGCCCCGAACAACCGAGCAAGAGTAGAGGAGGACGTACGAGCGCCATCGTCTCGGCCGTCGTCGGCTTGGGGCGCGGGAAAGCCATCGTCGTTCGGCAGGTGTCAAGGAGACGGGAGAAAGGCGGGCGGTCGATCGAGGTAACTAGGCAGGCCGCAGTGAGTGTGCTGATGGAGCGTCGATCGATAGATCGGTTGAGGGCGAGGCGAGATGATGGTGGTGGTTCGGGAGGAAGGGAGGGGGCGGCGAAGGGTGTGGGCTGAAAGAGGGAGGCGCTTGGCCGGGCCGGCTGTCGCGAGACCCCGGCCCAAGGCAGTTAGTTGCCGGGCGCGGGCGGTCGACCTGCTGCTGCGCACCTGCTGCAGCCGGCCGTCATCGGCATGACATGTGCAGAAGGATGGATGCCGAGTTCCGAGTCGTATCTGCCTGCAGGGATGGGTAGATAGCCAGCTTCAAGCTCGCGGATCATTCGCGACGTGATGAAAGTGCTCGCAGTCAGAGTCTGCAGCTCTTGCGGGCGCTGCTGCTCGCCAAGCTTTCCAGCACATTGCGCCAACCTGAACAGCACCTCCTCCCTGTCGGTCGTACGCTCTACCAATTGAGCTGCAGCGACCATTGATGGTCAAAGGTGAGAACAATCGTCATATGTCAAAGGGTCGGGAGAAGGAGCCAAAGCTAGCGCCCGCCAGCACTCGCGCCCCCCCCCCCCTCCATCCGCGACCGACACCGCTGACCTCAGCGCCTGCTGAGACGTTCCCAGCGCGTCGCTGCCTCCGACGACAACGACGGCTACAGTACATTCAGACCTCGCATTCGAACTATCGACAGGGCCGCCTTCTGACCTCCTTGCCCCCCTCAGAGAGCTCGACGAATCCCGTCAGATCGCCCCCTCAGCCGAGATGTAGCAGATTGGGCTCGCGAAGCAGTTGATCTTCCGCCTTCTTGTCTTCGTGCCACGCCACTCTTGCTGCCGTCGCCGCAGTTGACGCCAGCTTTTGGCCTCGATCTCGTTCCGTCGGCCTGGGTCAACGCAGACCAACGGCCGCTTCGAAACGATGCTCGCCGACCAAATGAGCGATCTTGCGCTCAAGGTCTACGAGCGCTTGCTCTAATCGCTTGCCGTTCGTTGTTTACGGGATGCTGAGCGCTGACATCTGTCGCATCGAATCGCTATGTGCGATTTGCTCGATCTGCTTCGACGAGTTGCCCTGACCCTTGGATCCTCCTTGACCTGCTTCCTGCTCATCCGCGATGCTTACAGACGCAAGCAACCTCAGTTGCGGTTGGCTTGCTTAGGTCAGGACGCCGGATATGGCCTCCCCCCCCCCCTCCTCGCGCACCCGGCTACGCTGCTGGAGCTCATCGCCAACCTGGCCCGAACGAGCGCGACGATCACTGGTGCGATCCGCCAGCCAGCCAATACGCTGACCGGCCTGTCGACGGCGACTCCTGATCCACCCTTTTCCTACCTGCAGTCTGCCGGCGTCTGTCTGAAGGCCCGCGGGCCACATCGAGGACGTCTCCCGGTGAGCGCTCTGCGCGGCAACGTGCGCCGCTGCATCACTCTCATACATGACAGCTCCTCTTCGGCGGCCAGTTGATCAACACCGGCCCGGGAAGCAGATGGTTTGCGTCTGGCACTGCCTGGGCTGCAGCAGGCCGGGGATTAGAGGTGTTGGCCGGTCTGGGAGCGTTGGCCAGACGCCAGCTTTAGCTCCTTTCTTTTATGTTGATAATATACAAATTGACAGTCTTCTTAGACCATCAATTCGTCGCTGTAGCTCAATTGGTGGAGCGTACGACTGAAGATCGTAAGGTCACCTGTTCGATTCAGGTCAGCGACACATCTTTTTGCCTCTCGCGCGGGGCCTTTTCGCCCACCTGGGAGTTTCTGTGCTCGCCTCAGCCTCAGGATCAATTCCCTTTTGTCAACACATCGTCTTCCGGGCCTCGTGCATACTTCGGAGCAGGGATGCTCTTCAAGACGCGGCAGCTTTGCTTGAGAGAGAGCTGTCTTGCTCTGTCGAGACGTCGACGTCGCGACCGTCGCGCCGCGCCTCGCCTTGCATCCGCAACCCCTCGCGACCTCCTGCTGAAAGGTGGCTTGCCGAAAGCCAACAACTATGCTGACCCTGCCATCTCCACCATCTAACGATCAGAACGGGATCCGAAGTCGATCGCCATGCCATTCTCGAAGCCCTTCCACGCGGGCCCCACGCGGCCCAGGAGCTGGCCCTCAGTCGCGGCCCTGGCGCGCGGCGCCCTGCTCGAGCCGGTCGGTGACCATCTCGCGGAAGTTGTTGACGATCAGGTTCTCGCGCTTGGCCTTCTCCTCGGCCTGGAGCTTGAGGACTGGAGGGGTGAAGAGGCGTCAGAGCTCGGTCCTCATGCAAGGAGGTGTGGGCGGCAGGGCGGGGAGGGGGAGGGGGGACGCACTACCACGCTTCTCCTCGGCCGTGATGACCTGGTTCTCCTTTCGGAGCCGGACGGCATTCATCCGCGCATGCCGGCTGCCCGACATGACGTAGCCCTGGCTCTCAAACATCTCGATCTGGGTCGAGGCCAGGCCGATCTCGCCTCGGCGGGGGATCCGCTGGCCTTCGGAGACAAAGGCGGCCATGGCAGAGCCTTCTCCCGGTCGAAGGTGGCCGCCGAAGCTGAAAACGACAGGGGAGCATGGTCAGCCAAGTGCAAAAGCGCGTTGGATTAGACGTGGGCGGGCACGTACTCTCCGCCGCGAGCGGCAGCCTTCTCCTCCTTGGTGCCAGGCAGGACCGGGCCGACGACGTCGTCCTCGTCGTCGCTCTCCGCCTCGACCGGCTTCGGCGGCTGGAACGCGTCCGAGCCCATGAGACCCATCGCGCCCTCCTTCGCATCGCCAGCGACAGCAACCGTCCCCTTCGCAGCAGTGCGCGACTCGGACCGCTTGCTCCGTCGCCGACGGTCCCCCGACTCGCTCTCGCTCGACGAGTCCGAGTCGGACGACGACGGCGAATGCCGGCGCGAGGACCGCTTTGAGTCGTGCGGCCGGCGGGACGACGACGACTTCTTGCCCGACGACCGGTGGTGGCGCGAGGACGACTTGCGCTTCGACGAGCTTCGGCGGCGGTCATCATCGCTGTCGTCAGACGAGTCGTCGGAGGTCGAGGCGGCCCGGCGTTTACGCGACGACGACGACTTCTTGTGCCGTGACGAGGACGACTTCTTCTTACTCCCGCTAGGGCGAGAAGGACAAGTAGCCAGCGTCAGCTAGCAGGTTGAAAAGATCGAGGGGGCGGGGGCTGGATGAGGTTACGCACTCGTCAGCAGCCCGCTTAGGCGACGGCGGCCAGACGGAGAAGTCCATCTCGTCGCGCTTCTTGCGGCGCCTGCGGGACGAAGAAGGCGAGCGTCAGCAGTCTACTTAACAGGCAGCCGGGGCGTCAGAGATGGCGAAGGACGCACTCAGCCAGGTAGTCGCCGCCGCCGCCGCCCATCATCGGGCCGCCGCCACCAAAGCCGCCCCCGCCGGGCCGATTTGTCGGCGCCGGCATCTGGCGCTGCCAACCTCCGCCCTCGTTGTGTCCGCCCTGCTGGCCGTAGCCGGGGCCACCTCCGCCGCCATAGCCCTGGCCAGGCGGGCCGCCGTAACCGCCCCCGCCTCCGCCGTAGCCTCCCCCGGGCGGGCCGTAACCCCCGCCTCCGTACGGCGGCGCCTGCTGCTGCTGTTGCTGGTAGCCGCCGTAGGTCGGCGACGGTCGGCGCTCGCCCCGGGGCGCAGGCGGCCGCCGGTCGTCCTCGCGGTCGTCCTCTCGCCGGTGCGAGTGGTGGTGGGGCGGCTCGTCGCGCCTTCGGTCGCCGCCGCCCCGGTCGTCGTACTCCCTCCGAGAGGGCCCGCGCTCGCCACGCCGGTCGTCCCGGTCGTCGTCCGCTCGGTCCCGGCGCTCACCGAGCCTTCCAGGAGGTCGGTCATCCCGCTCCTCGCGCCGATAGCGGTCATCGCGGCGGTCGTCCTCTCGCCGCCGGTGGTCGCCGCTGCTGCCGTTGTCGCGTTCGCGTCTGAGGCGGTCGCGCAGGTCGTCCTCGCGTGACAGCTGCTGCTGATGCTGTGGCGGCGGGGGCGGCGCACGGGCCGAGTCGTTGGTCGGCGGGATGAAGGCCTGTCTGCTCGGGTGAACCGACATGGCGAGCTTGCTGCGAGGGAAAGGAGGAGTGGGTCGTGCGGCGTGATGATCGTCGGTCGTGGCTGCCCCTGCTGTGAGGCCGCCCTCGCTCTGGGCGGCGGGGGCGGGAATAGATGATTTCCTCGGCCCTCGCTCGCCCCGGCCAGCCACGATCTCCCGCGCGAGCGCGCGCGCGTCGCCCAAGCCGGCCGCCTCCTTCCCGCCTGCCCCGACCTCGACCTCGACCTCGTCACCCCCTCCCCCAGCAACTCCTCGCCCCCCATGTTTGGCGGTTCAAGCGCCTGGGGCCAGCAGAACAACCAGCAGCAGCAGCAGCAGCAGGGCCAGCAGCAGCAGCCGGCCGGCGGCGGCCTCTTTGGCGGCGGCGCGCCCGCGGCTGGCGGCTTTGGCTCGACGGGCGGTACGTCCCCCCTTCCCGCTTCGCTGGCTCTGCTTTCTTCCGCTTCACCACAAGAGGGTTGGGTGACGATACCGGGGTTTGAGGACCGACTTATGACCTCCTGCGAGCAAGGAGAGAGCCGAGAACCAGGCCGGCCAAGAGGGCTCACCGGGCAGCGTATGTTGACCTGCCTGCCCGAGCTTGAACCTGGCCTCTCTTCCAACCGTCCAGCGTCGCTCCGGCTTCGGGCACTACTCTCTCATCGGACCTGTCGCTGACACTCACGACTCTCACCGCCCTCCAGGCTTCGGCTCGACACCGTCTGGCTTCGGCCAGCCGCAGCAGCCTGCCGCAACCGGCGGTCTCTTTGGCGGCGGCGCGGCCCAGCCGGCCTCGACGTTCGGTGCGCCTTCCCTCCCCTTCCTTTGCAGACAACCTCCCTGTGTTGACGACTCAACGGACGTTCTCTCTTACTGCAGGTGGCTTCGGTGCTTCGGCTCAGCAGCCTCGGCCAGGTTTCGGCGCGGCCAACACCGCAACGCCTTCCTTCGGCGGCTTCGGCGGCTCGGCCGCCCCAACCTCGACATTCGGCGCGCCCGCCGCCGCGCCTGCGACGGGCGGCGGTCTCTTTGGCGGCGGCGGAGCGGCGACCGGAGGGTTCGGTGCGCCTGCGGGCGGAGCGGGCGGGTTCGGCCAGCCTCAGCAGGCCGCAGGCGGCTTTGGCGCCGGGGCGGGCAAGATGACGCTCTTCGGTCAGCCCCAGGGCGGTGCGTCTCTCCTTCATCTTGTCTTACGAGCGAAGTCTCGCCAGGGCGAAGTCGGCTGACGCGTGATCTCCCCATCTGTCCCTTCGCTCGATAGTCAACGCCATGCCGGGCGATGTCCCGCCTAACGGCACCCAGCAGCCCGGCTGGACGGCTACCCAAGACCAGGACCCCAACACCGGCGTCAAGAACAACGACTTTTACCAGACGATCACCGCCATGCCCGACTACCGCGGCGCCTCGCTTGAGGTCCGTCATCTGACTGACGTGCGCTCGGCTTCCTCGCTTCGACGCTGACAATTCCTCTCCGCTTGCCCTCTGCAGGAGCTCCGCGTGCGCGACTACGAGCAGGACCGCAAGGGCCCCCAGGCCCAGCCGGCTGCGACCGGCTTCGGCGGCGCGACCGGTGGCTTTGGCGGCTTTGGTGCTCAGCCCGCCCAGCCCACCGCGACCGGCGGCCTCTTCGGCGGCGCCGGCGCGTCCAATGCCTTTGGCGCGCCGAAGCCGGCTGGCGGTCTCTTTGGCAGCCAGCCAGCTTCGACTGGCTTTGGTGCGGCACCGGCCGCGCCCAGCTCGGGCGGTCTCTTCGGCGGCGGCGGCTCAACGGGCGGCTTTGGCCAGCCAGCTCAGCAGCAGTCGACCGGCTTTGGCGCCCAGCCGGCCGCGCCCAAGCCTGCGTTCGGCGGCTTCGGCGCGAGCACGACGCCTGCTTTTGGCGCGCCCGCTGCGCCTGCCTCGACCGGCTTTGGCGGCTTTGGCCAGCCTCAGCAGCAACAACAGCAGCAGCCCCAGTCGACCTTTGGCGGCTTTGGGCAGCCCCAGCAACAGCAGCCTGCCGCGCCCGCCTCGGGCGGACTCTTTGGCAGCCAGCCGGCCGCCGGCGGAGGGCTCTTTGGCGCTCAGGCCCCCAAGCCGGCAGGCACCGGCCTCTTTGGCGCGCCTGCTCAGCAGCAGCCGGCCACAGGTGGCGGTCTCTTCGGTGGAGGCGCGTCGACCGGCGGTGGACGTGCGTCGCTCTTCCCTCTCCGTTGCGCACGCAAAGCAGTTTAGAACTGACCCCCCCCCCTCTCGCTCTCGCAGTTTTCGGTCAGCCGCAGCAGAACCAGCAGCAGCAGCCCGCCTCGGGCGGACTCTTTGGCAACACCGGCGCGACCGGCGGCCAGACATCGTCCCTCTTCGGCGGAGGCGCTCAGCCGGCCGGCCAGCAGCAGCAGCCTGCTCAGGGCGGCGGGCTTTTTGGCGGTGGCGGTGGCGGCCTCTTCGGGCAGAAGCCGGCGACGCCTGCCCCGACGGGTGGTCTCTTTGGTTCGGCTCCGGCTCAGCCGGCCCAGGCTGGCGGAGGGCTCTTTGGCGGCGGCGCAGGTTCGACCGGCCAGCCTGCCGGCGGCGGACTGTTCGGCGGCGGTCAGCCCCAGGCCAACCCGGTGGGTAGCTCGCTTTTTGGTGCCAAGCCCGCAAGCGGCGGTCTCTTTGGAGGCGGCGGCCTTGGTGGCTCGACGACGGGCACGACCGGCGGTGGTCTCTTTGGCAACTCGCTCGGCGGCGGCCAGTCGAACGGTCTCCAGCTCGGCGGCCAGCAGCAGCAGCAGCAGCCTCCTCAGCAGCAGTCGCTCTTTGGCGGCTTTGGCCAATCGCAGCAGCAGCCCCAGCAGCAGCAGCAACCGCAGCCGCTCCAGCAGAGTCTCCAGGCTTCTGTCGACCAGAACCCCTACGGCCGCAACCCGCTCTTTGACCAGACTACGTCGGTCTGGCCGCTCGCGCCGCCGGCCGACAACACGCCTGAGAAGAAGCCGCCCCTGGCCGGCCTGGCCTCGCGCTCGCGCGCGCTGACAGGCAGCAAGAATCTGCCTCGGCTCCGGGGCTTCAACCCGTCCCCGGCGGCGGGCTCACCCCGGAGCGCGAGCCCCGGCCTGGCCGACCCGAGCAGCCCGGGCTCCTTTGTCGCCCGGCAGAGTGTCAAGAAGCTCGTCCTCAGCCACAAGGTCGACAGCGGCGACATGCTCGGCGCCTCGCGGGGCTCGAACGGCGGTGGCCTCGGCGCGAGCAACAGCGGCGGCCTCGCCGACAGCCAACAGTCGCAGCACGAGCGCTCGACCAAGCTCTCCTTCGACGGCCGCGGCGGCTTTGACGGCCTCTTCAACAACGACTTTGGACCTCCCGCCGGCACGCCTGCCAAGGCTCAGCAGCAGCAGCCGCCGCTCGCGCGCAACCCGTCGGCGGCGTCGATGTCGGGCTCGATCGGCACGTCTGTTCTCAAGAAGTCTGCCGCGCGAGCTGCCGCTGCCGCTGCGCCGCCCCCGGCCGCGCCCAAGGCGCCGCTCCAGCACGGTGACTACTACACCAAGCCCGACATCGACGAGCTCGTCCGCTTCGGCTACCAGGACCTGACGGCGCTGCCCAACTTTGTCGTCGGCCGCAAGGGCTACGGTGAGGTCGCCTTCCTCGCCCCTGTCGACCTGACCTCGGTCCCGGCGATCCGCGATATCCCCGGCGGCATCGTCTTGTTTGCCGACAAGATGTGCGAAGTCTACCCGGACAACGTACCCAAGGCCCCGCGTGGGACGGGCCTCAACGTGCCCTCGCGCATCACGCTCGAGCGCTGCTGGCCGGTCGACAAGGCGACGCGCGAGCCGATCAAGGACGTCGGCCACCCGCGCGTCAAGTCGCACCTCCGCGTCCTGAAGGGCATGCCCGAGACCGACTTTGTCAGCTACGAGGCCGAGTCGGGCACGTGGGTCTTCAAGGTCGCCCACTTTTCGCGCTACGGCCTCCTCGGCAGCGACGAGGAGGAGGACGATGAGGAGGTCGAGGCCGAGGCGATCCGGCAAAAGAGCCCCGTCTCGACAGCGACTGCCACCGGCGGTCGTAAGCGAGTCTCGCTTTCGCCCTCGGACGTGTCGGCATCGTCGTCGTCGGACGGCGGGCTCCTGTCCGACGGCGGCTCGCCTTCGGACACGGATGACGACTCGCCCGCGATGTCGGTCGACTCGTTTTCGGCCGACGAGCTCGCAGAGGACGATCACGACGACGAGACAACCTCGGTCGAGGCTCGGCCGCCGCCGTGGGGGGCAGCCGCCGGCGTCGAGCCACGCAAGGTCCAGGTCATGCAGGCCTCTTTTTTTGGTGATCGGGAGGGACGTGCGGCCGACGTCACTCCCCGGGCTTCCAGGCCTGCCGCCAGCGCGCCTGTGAAGAGGTCCCTTCCCTTCCAGAACTCCTTCCCTGCCGACCCCAATTTCCCCGTCTCTCAACCCTATCCGAAGCCCGCCGGTGGCCTGCAGGTGCGTCTCTAGGCGGCGAGTCGATCGGAGAGCCTGTTCGTCACAGTTGATGTCTTCACCCCTTCTCCTCGCGCCAGCCCGCCGCCTTTGGCTTCGACGTCAACTCCCTCCAGGCGATCGGCCGCCGCTTCGCCCAGCCCGACCCGCGCGACGTCCCTCCTCATCCGAGCCTCCAGTCATTCGAGGTCACCAAGCTCCACCTCGACCGGTCGTTCCGTCCCGGCTTTGGGCCCGGCGGCCAGCTCGTCCGCCTCGCGAAGTCTGCGGACGCCTCCAGCTCGGCGTGCGTCGGCCCTCTTGGCCGTCACAATCTCGACCGCCGTCATCTGACGCCTGTGCCCCACCTCTCACCCCCCAGGTCCGCTTCGTCGTCAAAGACTCAGGTGGTCATCGAGCAGATCCCGACCCTCTCGCGCGACCAGGTGCGTCTGTTTCTCTCGTGCGTCGCTGCAGCTCATCAATCGACGCTAAGCCGCCACCCTTGCATCAGGCGACCGAGAGCGAGAAGGCCGCCCGCGTGCTGAAGGTCCAGCTCGAGCACTCGGACATCACGTTCGAGGACGGCGTGCCGGTGGCTCGGCCGTCCGACCGGCTCCGCTTCCACCACTTTTCGTCCTCGTTCGGAGCCGACGACCAGGGCTTCGAGGCGCAGCTCCTCCGGCTTGGCTCGGCCCTGTTCGACGAGATCGACCTGCGCCTTCCCGAGGATGCACCGGCCCCGTTGTCGAACCGCGTTCTCCTCCTGCGGCGCAAGATGGCCGTGTCGAAGTGGCTCCAGGCGGCCGTCGCGGGCGCCGTCGACCAGGACTTGCTCGGCAGCCAGGAGAACGGCCCGGCGCGGGTCTTTGCCCTTCTCACTGGCCACCAGGTCGAGCGCGCGGCCCAGACGGCGCTTGACGCCGGCGACGTCCGTCTAGCGACGCTGATCGCACGCATCGGCGGCAACCAGTCGTTCCGAAACGAGGTCGCGCTCCAGCTCGAGAAGTGGAGTGCCCACCGAATCGACAGCGAGATCTCGCCCGACTATCGCAAGATCTATTCGCTCCTCGCCGGCCTCGTCGGCACGTCGGCCGGCAGCCACTCGGCCGACCGCGCCGATGCCTCGCCCGAGGTCTTTGTGCCAGAGCGGCTCGACTGGAAGCGCGCGTTTGGCCTCCACCTCTGGTACGCCTCGGCCTTCGACGCCGACCTGTCAGACGGCCTCCAGCGGTTCCAGGACGCGCTCTCGTCGGCCCACGCGCCGGCTTTGCCCGTGCCGTGGTACCAGGAGGCGTCGCTCTCGACGGCCGAGGCGCGGCGGTGGCACACGCCGTCACAAACGCTCGACACGCTGTATCTCCTGCTCAACCTTTATGCCGACACGGCCGTGTCGCTCGAGCGCGTGCTCGACCCGTCGACCTTTGGTCCAACGCCGCTCGACTTCCGGCTGCCTTGGCACCTCTACACGATCCTCGCGCTCGCCCTGCGCTCGCGCGACTTTGCCGACCGCTCGGCGACCGGCGCGGCCGAGGAGGCTGGCTTTAGCGCGGCCGCCAACAACCTGACGTCGAGCTACGCTGCCCAACTCGAGGAGCTCGGTCTTTGGGACCAGGCCATCCTCGTCCTGCTGCATCTCGAGCTGCCGGAGTCGTGCGTCCTCTGATGTCTCGGCCATCCGTACGACCGTCGTGCTAACTCGCCTGCCGCTCCCCAGGCGCAAAAAGGCTGTCCAAGAGGTGCTCTTCCGCAACATCGGTTCGAGCGCCGAGAAGGAGGCGTTCGTGGTCGAGACGCTCCTAGTGCCCAAGGAGTGGCTCTCTGAGGCAAAGGTACGTCCGTCCGGTTGCTCAACCGAAGGCTTGGACCGTCGGCTAATGAGCTCGGCCTCTGGTGCTCTCAACTTGCAGGCCAACACGGCCAATTACCGAGGCGATCCCTACGTCCGTTACTTTCACCTCGTCGACGCCAAATTCTACGACCAGGCCTGCGCCGTCTGCATCCGCGAGCTTGTCCCCGAGGCGCTCTTGCGCGAAGACTTCGAGCTTGCGGCAGAGCTGCTCGCTCCGCTCAAGGCTGTCGCCGTCAGTGACTGGGCCACCTCTGGTCAGGTGCGTTTCTTAGTCTGCCTGTGAACGAGAATAGTGCCCGACTGACCGCTCGCATCCATGACTCTCTCTTCCGCAGGTTATCCTCGACCTTGTCCGTATCATCACGCGTCTGCCGTCGCTCCTGGTCGACGCTGTCAGCGGCACGCTCGACGCCGCTCAGTCGGACGAGATGGCCGAGTTGTCGGCCAAGCTACCGCCTCTCGTGCACCTCCTGCCGCCGCTGCTCGAGAATGGCAGCCTCCAGGGCGACGTCGTCTGCAGTGAGATGCTAAACCGGCTTTTGAAGCTGGGCGGTTCGCTGCGCGTGTCGAAATGGGTGAGTTTACTCGACCTTGTGCAGCCTCATCCCTCGCCAAGAGCCACCGCTGACGACCCACTGCGGCGGCCTTCTCCCAGCTCGACGCCCCGCCGCCGATCCCTCACGGCAACCACCTCCTCGAGTCGGCCGAACTGGCCCTTGTTCAGGCTGCCGCCCTCGACTCGTTTGCGCTCTCGCTCGAGGCCTTCGCATAGATCAATGTTGCTTTTAACGATCGCCCCGGCTCGGAAGTGTGAAAGACCGTTGAAGGTCCCGCAGGCTCGCAGACAGGGACGTGTCGCTGGCTTGCTCGACCTTGAGGGCAGCAAAGGGGGACCTTGCTGCACGCCGGCAGCAAAAAGATCAAATCGTGGCTTCGCGCGAGCAGCAAAAAGATGAATCGTAGTCAGACGCTCCGCCATTGAGCCACTCGGCCCTCGAATTCGAGGGAAACTGATATCCATTAGACCAAGGCAGGACTCGAACCCGCAACCTCCTGATTGACGATCGGTGCTGATAACCTTTCAGCTATCAGGCTTTGTTGACTGCAAGACCCAAGTATAACAATAAATTACTAGCCGTGCGCGACGTCGTCGTACGCGCGTGTTCCACATGCAAGCCGCTTATGCTTCATCGGATGGGCCTCAAGTCGGACGTTAAAGTGGAGTCATGAGTAGCATGATACTTGTGATGAGGGCTCGAGGAGACGCATGATCAAGGGGACGCAGAGCGCAGGTGCTGCGACAGTCGCACAGTGGACACTCGCGCTGCAAGCAGGCCAGCCGTCAGGTCGTCATCGGGACAGCTCGTATGGCGAAGCGTCCAGACTCACGGAGCGGGCACACAGGCAGATCCGATCGTTCCTGGCCGATGAGAATTGGCGCGATCGACGGGCAGAAGGGGCGTAGACGCCGACTAGAGGCTTCCTGCTGCCATCGGTGAGTCTTCAACGACGTCGACCGGAAAGATGATGAGCAGCGGCTGCTGGCGCGCCTACGGCCGTCTTGCCGCTTCAGCTGCCGCCCGGCGGGCAACCCGGTCACGATCGTCCTCGATCTGCGAGGATTGATGCTGACTTGTCAGCAGTGCAAGTCAATAATCAGAAGGAGGGGCGCGAAGGGACAGACGGCTGCGAGTGTCCTTGAGCGGATTTCGGCCTGCTCCTCCTTGTTGCTCCGGACGTTCGCGCGGCCTTTGTCAGCCCTGGAAGTATCGATAAGTAGCCGGTCAGCCTCTCTGCCCGCCCGCGAAGCGCTTGCAACGAGGCCGCACCGCTCCTTAATGATGGTCTCCTTGGCCCGGAGGCACGCGTAGCCAAGCTTGAGCAGTTCGAGGTAGGTGATGTGCCCGCCCTTCTGAGCACCGAGCGTTGACGGGCTCGCCAAAGCGGGGTCGAAGACCCAATGCTGTTCGAACGCGACCGTCTTGGTCCGGAAGCCGAGCTGGCGAAAGGCCAGGGCGCTGAGGTTAGCCCGACGTGAGCATGCTGCGCGCGATGACGCAGGCGATGGCCCGGTGGCTCGTACCTGGACGAGGGCATCGCGCCCGCCAGAGATATCGAGCACGTCGCTTTTGAGCTTCTTGGAGGACGCCTTGATCGAGCGGAAGGCCGGGTCATCTGGGTGATCGACGATATTGCCCGCGATCCGAAGCAGCATCTACGAATGGCCCGGCGATGGTCTAGGGTCAGCACAGCAGTGCGGTTCGACGTTGAACAGGCCAACTGATCGACGCACGCTGATGACCTTCTCGGCCTAGAGGAGGAGCGAAGTCTCTCGGGTCAGCTCGATGCCCTTAGGCGTGCAGCGGCGGGCGCATGATCGTGCCGGCGCACCTGGAGGTAGGTGTTGGGCCCGACGAGAGATCGCTCAATGAAACGCTGCCAGTCGCGCTCCTTCTCTAGCAGGCAGCGCGCTTTGAGCGCGTCCTGGTCGATCCGACCCTTGTCGTCGATCGATGCGAGACGAGCCAGGGCAGCGGCCGCCCGTGCCTCTCTCGACGGGCCCTGGGCCGGTGGAGGAGGCTCCTGCGAGGACGACGAGCTAGGGACCAGCCCCGGCGGCACGGCCGGAGAGCCGCCGAGCGCCTGGCCTCGGGCTGGCGAGGAGATCGAGAGGTCGTCGCCGAGGTCGAGGTCGTCTTCGCTCGCTCCGTCGCTGGACATTGCTAGGAGTGAAAGTGAGGCGGTCGAGAGGAGGAGACGTCGTTCGGGTCGGTGTTCGAGGGGAGCGACCGCGCAGCCAGACGGGGGCCTCACGTGCCCGAAGCGACGACGAAACCCGGCTCGACATCCTGACCTTCATTCCCTTCTCACATCCCTCTCATCCGATCTGTCAAGACGACCTCAGCTGGCTACCCGGCTGGCCTGTCTAGCGAGGTCAGGAGGAGCGCATTGCCGAGGCCCCTGCCGGACGGCGCGGAGGCGGCTGCTGACGGCCGGCCGACGGGCGAGCAGCTCGCCTGCTCAAAGCACCACGCCGCCCCACGAGCTGGCTCGTCGCCTGCCCTCGTCGACCCTGACCTCGAGCTCGAGTTCTACCTCGCACTGACAAACTGCCTGTCCGTCTGACCCGAGGATCAAGCCGAGCAGGCCGGTCCTCTCCCACCTTACCGCCATGGCCGATAGGCCCTTCGCGCCCAGAATACTCGCCGGCTCTGCAAGGACCGGGCTTTACCGCTCGCCCGAGCTGGCCGAGGTGTACGGGACGAAGACGGAGCAATCAGTCGCAAAGAGGCGTTCTGAGCCGCTTGCGCCTCTGCTTGCGCCTCTGCTTGTGCTTCTGCTAGGAGCAGGGCCGAGCAGGCCGCAGGACGGTGCCGGTCGAGACTCTGGCTTCCCTGCGGGCGGTCGGCATCCCGCGCCGACAGCCGAGGGCCTCGACCTCGGGCCAAAGCGACGACGACGCCCCGCCCGCCAGGCGTCCCCGGGCCGACGCCTATCAAGGCTAGCAGCCCTTGCGAGCGCCGCCTGTTCGGCTTACCTCCCGACCAACGGTCTCAATGACGCTGACCGGGACGTCGTCGCGCGCGCCGTCGTCCCCGCCCCCAAGCGAGCGCCACCGCAGACGAGCGCCCGGGCCACGCCCTCGACAACGCCTCTCGCCAAGCGCCCGTCCCTCTTCGGTCTGCTTCGCACCTAAACCCTCAACCCGGATCTGTTAGGGTGGCACTCGCCGGCCCTCGGCTGGCGACCAGCCACCACGCTGGCACGCTGACGACCTAGAGGCCGCCGTTTGGCAAAGAATCGTGCTTCCTCGAGAAGGCCGTGGGGGACCAACGACCCGGTCTGGATCCCTGCTGCTTTCTGGTCGGGTTGATCGGCTGACCCAGGTCGGTCTCGAAGAGCGCAAGGGAAGGCGTCCTATAGAAGAGGAGGGAGAAGGGCCTGGAGGACGGGCACGACTCAACGCCCCCCCGGCAGTCTTCCCCCTTTCTCAACCTCGCCCTCGGCATCCCCACCTTTCTCTTCAAGACCTACACTCTTGGGCTCAGGCCTTCCGCTCCACTACGCCTGACTGACTCCCTCCTCGGTCAACATGCTCGTCGACCTCGGTTTCGCTGTCGTCGCTCTCGCCTCGACCGTCCTGGCCTACCCCGCCGGCCAGCATGCGCAGCTCGTTGCTCGCGCCGACAGTCTTCTTCCTTCCAACGGCGGCACAACTCTGCCCAACTGGTTCCTCGCTTCCAGTGACCTCCTTCGTGAGCAGTCGTGT
>Ga0308160_10001619_pt1 | contig 30530 bp, 28 predicted proteins | sample PhyFR1_FD_201036 | JGI IMG/M metagenome (GOLD analysis project Ga0308160, IMG submission 201036) | Phyllosphere microbial communities from UC Gill Tract Community Farm, Albany, California, United States - DLSLF.R1 | ecosystem: Host-associated > Plants > Phyllosphere > Unclassified | place: USA... | reverse complement strand
GCTACATCGGCGACCTGACCGGCGGCTTCCTCGGCAGCCATTACCAGGACATCTTTGCCTTCGTGGTGCTGATCCTGGTGCTCACCGTGCGTCCGTCCGGCATCATGGGCGAGCGCGTTGCCGACCGCGCATAAGGAGGCGAGATGTCCCTGATTACTTTCGATCTCCAGCACCAGCCGCAGCGGGCGCGCATCAACATGGCCCTGCTGCTGGCCCTGATGATCGCCTTCCCCTTCTTTGCTTCGCAATACGGCAATTCCTGGGTACGCATCATCGACCTGGCGCTGCTGTACATCATGCTGGCCCTGGGCCTGAACATCGTGGTCGGCTTCGCTGGCCTGCTCGATCTCGGCTACATCGCCTTCTTTGCCGTCGGCGCCTACCTCACCGGGCTGTTCGCCTCGCCGCAGTTCGCGGCCCTGCTCGAATCGCTGGTCTACAACTACCCGGCGCTCGGCGAGTGGCTGGTGACCCTGTTCGGCGAGGAGATCCGGCAAAACGGCATCCACCTGTCGGTGTGGGCGGTGGTGCCGCTGGCGGCCTTGGTCGCGGCCTTCTTCGGGGCGCTGCTGGGCGCGCCGACGCTGAAGCTGCGCGGCGACTACCTCGCCATCGTGACGCTCGGCTTCGGCGAGATCATCCGCATCTTCATGAACAACCTCATCGAGCCGATCAATTTCACCAACGGCCCGCAAGGCATCAACATGGTCGACCCGATCCGCATCTTCGGCATTTCGCTGGCCGGCGAAGCGGGCTCGCAGTCGACGGTCTACATCGGCGGCTACGGCATGCCGTCAGTGAACGCTTACTATTTTCTGTTCCTGGGGCTGTGCATCGCTACCATCTTCATCACCAGCCGCCTGCAGCATTCGCGCCTGGGCCGGGCCTGGGTGGCGATCCGCGAAGACGAGATCGCGGCGAAAGCCATGGGCATCAATACCCGCAACGTCAAATTGCTGGCGTTCTCGATGGGCGCTTCCTTCGGCGGCGTGGCCGGGGCCATGTTCGGCGCCTTCCAGGGCTTTGTTTCCCCGGAATCGTTCTCGCTGACCGAATCGATTGCGGTCTTGGCGATGGTGGTGCTGGGCGGCATCGGCCACATCCCGGGCGTGGTGCTGGGCGGCGTGCTGCTGGCGGCCTTGCCGGAAATCCTGCGCCATGTGGTCGAACCGGCGCAGATCGCCTTGTTCGGCGAGAAATTGATTGAAGCCGAAGTGCTGCGCCAGGCGCTGTACGGCCTGGCCCTGGTGCTGATCATGCTGATCCGCCCGGCTGGCTTGTGGCCGTCGCCGAACAAGGAAGACCGCCCGAACGCCGCCTTGGCGCGCGAGGAAGAGGAGGCCGCGGCATGAGCGACGTTCTCTTGAATATTAGCGGCGTCAATAAACGCTTCGGCGGCTTGCAAGCCCTGGCCGATGTCGCGATCCGCATCGAGCGCGGCCAGATCGTCGGCCTGATCGGCCCGAACGGCGCCGGCAAGACCACCTTCTTCAATGTGATTACCGGTCTGTACCAGCCGGACAGCGGCAGCTTCGAGCTGGGCGGCAAGCCCTACTCGCCGTCGGCGCCGCACGCGGTGGCCAAGGCGGGCATCGCCCGTACCTTCCAGAACATTCGCCTGTTCGGCGAAATGAGCGCCCTCGAAAACGTCATGGTCGGGCGCCATGTGCGCACGAAGCAGGGCGTGTTCGGCGCCATCTTCCGCCACAAGGCGGCGCGTGCGGAAGAGGCGGCGATCCGGGCCCGGGCCCAGGAACTGCTCGATTTCGTCGGCATCGGCCGCTTCGCCAATCGCACGGCGAAATTCTTGTCCTACGGCGACCAGCGCCGCCTGGAAATCGCGCGTGCGCTGGCCACCGATCCGCAACTGCTGGCCCTGGACGAACCGGCGGCCGGCATGAACGCCACCGAAAAGCTGGCCCTGCGCGAGTTGCTTGTGAAGATCAAGAACGAAGGCAAGACCGTGCTCCTGATCGAGCACGACGTGAAACTGATGATGGGCCTGTGCGACCGGATTACCGTGCTCGAGTACGGCAAGCGCATCGCCGAAGGTCTGCCGTCCGAGATCCAGAAGGATCCGGCGGTGATCGCGGCCTACCTGGGAGGGGCGCACTGATGAGCAACAGCATCCTGAAAATCGAAGGCTTGCACGTGGCCTATGGCGGCATCAAGGCGGTGAAGGGCGTCGACCTTGAAGTCGGCAAGGGCGAGCTGGTGACCCTGATCGGCGCGAATGGCGCCGGCAAGACCACTACCTTGAAGGCGATCACCGGCACCTTGCCGACTTCAAAGGTGGAAGGCCGGATTTCCTATCTCGGCGAAGCGCTGACGGGCAGCCAGTCCTTCCGCCTGGTGCAGCGCAAGCTGGCCATGGTGCCGGAAGGACGGGGCGTGTTCACGCGCATGAGCATCCATGAGAACCTGCTGATGGGCGCGTATACGCGCATTGATGCGGCAGCGATCGAAGCGGATATCGAGAAGTGGTATGCGGTGTTCCCGCGCCTGAAGGAGCGCTCGGCGCAGCTGGCCGGGACTTTGTCGGGTGGCGAGCAGCAGATGCTGGCCATGGCGCGCGCGCTGATGTGCCATCCGACCCTGCTGCTGCTGGACGAGCCGTCGATGGGGCTGGCACCGATCATGGTGGAAAAGATCTTCGAGGTGATCCGCGACGTGTCGGCGCAGGGCATCACGATCCTGCTGGTCGAGCAGAATGCCAAGCTGGCGCTGCAGGCCGCGCACCGCGGGTATGTGATGGAATCGGGGATGATTACCATGACGGGGAATGCGCAGGATATGTTGCATGATCCGCGCGTGCAAGCCGCCTACTTGGGGGAATAAGCCCGGCCTGCGGCCGTTCCTATGGCGCCGGCCTGCGGCCTGAACCGTACGGTGGGCACCCCGTGCCCACGCGGAAGCTGGCGTCGTGTTGGCGACGTTAAAGCCTGTCGAGACGCGTGTCGCAAACGCGTCCCGGGCATGCCGCGAACCCTGATCCGGGTCGCAAACGTAACTGCCGCGCTCGGGTGATAACATGGCGCCCCCATCCGCGTGGGCACGCAGTGCCCACCGTACGTTTGCGCCGGCAACATTGGTCGCGGCGCGATAATCTGTAAACGACAACGGGGCCGGCTGACAGCGTCAACCGGCCCCGCTTTTTATTGCAGCGCGCTGCTTATGCGGCGGCGGCGGCAGCTGCGTTGGCGGCAGCGGCCGGGGCCTTGGCGGCCACGTTCGAGTATTGCGAGATGGCGGCGTTCATGTTGCTTTCGATCGCTTCCACGGCTTGCTTGGTGGTCTTGCTGAACTGCTCGTAGCCGGCGTTGGCGTTGCTGATCGCGGTCTTGACGGCGGCGACGAAGGTCTCCGAACCGGCAGGGGCGTTCTTGCTCACTTCGTCGACCAGGGCGATGACCTTGCGGTTGGCTTCGACGATCTGGCTTTCGGCGGCTTTCGAGAACTCGGCGCCGGTGCCGCTGGCGATCGAGGCCAGCTGGCGGCTGTAGCTCAGGGCCTTTTCGGCGGTCGGCTGGGCCTGGGCGGCGGACAGCTGGAAGAATTCCTGTGGGTCCTTGGCGGCCAGCAGTTGACGCGCGGTCGACGAGCTGTCCGACAGCGAAGCGCGGGCGACGTTGATGTTCAGTTCAACCAGCTTTTCCATGCTTTCGAAGGTCTTCGAGGTCAGCGAGGACAGCAGGGCGAATTGCGATTCAAGGTTTGCTTTGGTGGCATTCGAGAACTGCTCTGGGATTGCAAACATGGGGTTCTCCAAACAAGACGTTATAAGAGTGAATGCTACGAGGTATGCTGCTCAGGATTTACTACGTGGGACCGGTGAAGCCGAAAGGCTGGCCGGTGCTTCGAAAGGATTGTGCACCGCAACAGAGCGAATTTTTCCTCACTTTGGCAAGCAGGTCAAGCGTTTTTGGTGCGACGCACCATCACGGCGATCTTTGTTGTGTTCTTGCATCGAATGAAATACTTCTGAACAAGATGTATGGCGGGTCTGCCATGCGCTCGCCGTCGCAGCGTCATTTTTCCGCACTGCAAATTCTTGAGCATGACTCATGCTAGACTTGCCATTCATGCCACCCGGCCGCCTTCCGCCTTCCACCATGCACCGAAGCACCGCCCCCTCAAGCGCTCCGAGCCAGGCCCAGCGCTGGCTGGCGCCGCTGCCGCTGTTCTTCGTGGTGCTGTGGAGCACCGGTTTCATCGCCGCCAAGTACGGCTTGCCGTATGCGCCGCCGCTGACCTTCCTGATCCTGCGCTGCCTGGGCGTGCTGCTGGTCCTGCTGCCCATCGTGCTGCTCTGGCGTGCGCCCTGGCCGCACGGCCGCATCCTGCACGTGGCCGTGGCCGGATTGCTGCTGCAGGCGGGCTACCTGGGCGGCGTCTGGAGCGCGATCAAGATCGGCATGCCGGCCGGGCTGTCGGCCCTGATCGTCGGCATGCAGCCGATCCTGACCGCCGTCGCCGCGCCGCTGATCGGCGAGCGGGTGCGGCCACGCCAATGGCTGGGCCTGGCGCTGGGCCTGGCCGGCGTGGCGCTGGTCGTGTACGCCAAGCTCGACCTGGCGCATTTGTCGGCGCTGCCGATCGGGTATTGCATCCTGGCGCTGCTGTCGATCACCGCCGGCACCATGTACCAGAAACGTTATTGCCCGCAGTTCGATTTGCGCACCGGCACCGTGATCCAGTTCGCGGCCACGGTCGCGGTGCTGCTGCCGCTGGCCATTCTGTTCGAACAGTTCGATGTGTCGTTGTCAAAGGTGGAGTGGAATGTGCACTTCCTGGGCGCCTTGCTGTGGTCGGTGTTCGCACTGTCGATCGGTGCGATCTTCCTGCTGTTCCGGCTGATCCGCCGCAGCGCCGCCACCGAAGTGACGAGCCTGCTCTACCTGACCCCGCCCACCACCGCCATCATGGCCTGGCTGCTGTTCGGCGAAGCCCTTGGCCCGCTCGGGCTGGCGGGCATGGCGGTGGCCGTGGCCGGGGTCGCCTTCGTCGTTAAAAAACAGGAGAATCCATGATCGTCACCCAAGAGCAGGCAGCGGTGGATGCCGCCATCACCTCGCGCCGTTCGATCCGCGCCTTCCTCGACCAGCCGGTGGCGCGCGAGGACCTGGAAGCCATCCTCGAAGTGGCGGCGCGCGCGCCGTCCGGCACGAATACCCAGCCCTGGAAAGTGTATGTGCTGCAGGGCGCCGCGCGCAGCGCCTTGTCGGACGCCATCCTGGCCGTGCACACCGACCCGGAACGCGCGCGCGAGCACACCGAGGAATACGCCTACTACCCGCGCGAGTGGGTGTCGCCCTTCATCGACCGCCGCCGCAAGGTCGGCTGGGACCTGTACAGCCTGCTCGGCCTGACGCGCGACAACAAGGCCGGCATGGCGGCCCAGCATGCGCGCAATTTCAATTTCTTCGATGCGCCGGTGGGCTTGATCTTCACCATCGACCGCGTGATGGAGCAGGGTTCCTGGCTCGACTACGGCATGTTTTTGCAGAACATCATGGTGGCAGCGCGCGGACGCGGGCTCGACACCTGCCCGCAAGCCGCCTTCACCCAGTACCACCGCATCATTGCCGAGCAACTGGCATTGCCCGCCAACGAAACCGTGGTGTGCGGCATGGCGCTGGGCTGGGCCGATCCCGGCAAGATCGAGAATTCGCTGGTCACCGAACGCGAGCCGCTGAGTGGATTCGTCCGTTTCATGGCATAGTAGGAACGCGTAAATACTTGAATTACAAGGCGCTTTTCTGCCTGCGCCTGCCGCGCGCACTGTTGAACATGAGGTTGAAGTGCGGCAAAATGGTGACGAAATCGTGAATTCTGCTTGTGCCGGCGGCTGAGCAGGCTACACTTGGGTCGTGCCTCAGCAGTGAGTTCGGCAGTCCAGTAATCAAGGAGTACACATGTTCAAGCTTGCATTGGCGATGCTCGTATCGCTGTTCCTGGTGGCGGAGCCGGTCTCCGCAGCGGGGGCGGGGGCGGGAAGCCAGGCCAAATCGCAAGCCGGCCCGGCCAAGCAAAAGCGCCAGGCCGCCAAGAAACCGGTCAAGAAAAAGACGGCCGCCAAGGCCAAGCGCGTGCGCAAGGAAGCGGCGGTAGCCGACAACAAGCGCGGTCGCCTGGTGCGCCGCGTCGAGGTCGTCAACGGCAAGCGCCGCGTTACCTACCAAGGCGTGCGCAAGGCGGCCCCGGCCGTGGTGGCGCTGCGCACCGCGGGCGACATGGCCGGCCTGCACAAGACCGGCGACGCGCTGTCGCTGCGCTCGAACGTTGCTTTGGTGCTCGACCAGAACAGCTCGGAAGTCCTGTTCGAAAAGAACGCCAATGTCGCGCTGCCGATCGCCTCGATCACCAAGCTCATGACCGGCCTGGTCGTGGTCGACGCCGGCCAGGACCTGGACGAAACCCTGACCGTCACCAATGCCGATGTCGACCGCCTGAAGTACAGCAGCTCGCGCCTGCCGGTGGGCGCGCGCATGACCCGCAACAACCTGCTGCACATTGCCCTGATGAGTTCGGAAAACCGCGCCGCCGCCGCGCTGGGCCGCAACTATCCGGGCGGCACCCCCGCCTTTGTCCAGGCCATGAACGCCAAGGCGAAAGCGCTGGGCATGAACGACACGCGCTACGTCGATTCCAGCGGCCTGTCGAGCCAGAACGTGTCGAGCGCGCGCGACCTGGCCAAGCTGGTGGCTTTTGCCCACCAGAAGCCGCTGCTGCGCCAGTACTCGACCGACCCGAACTGGGTGGTGGAGGCGAGCGGGCGCCCGATGCGCTATGCAAACACGAATTACCTGGTGGCCCAGCCGGACTGGAACATCGGCCTGCAAAAGACCGGTTTCATCAACGAAGCGGGGCGTTGCCTGGTGATGCAGGCCATGATCCAGGGCCGCAACGTGATCATGGTGTTCCTGGATTCGAAAGGGAAAATGTCGCGTACCGCCGACGCCGGCCGCATGCGCCGCTGGCTGGAAGCGCTGGCGCCGGACAGCATCGTCCCGCCGGTCCATGCCGCGGTGCCGGCGGCCAACAATGCGGTCAATACCTCGTTTTCGACCGTGACCGCGGCCACGGTGCTGCAGAAACGCTAAACGAAAAGCTCAGGCGGCCGAGGCGGGACGAAAGCCCAGCGTCGCCGAAATCTGCCCGGCGGTCTGCACCAGGTCGTCGAGCCAGTCTTCCTGCAGGCGGTCGGCCGGGGCCGAGATCGACAAGCCCGCCACCAGCTTGCCGCCATCGTCGTAGATGCCGGCGGCCATGCAGCGCACCCCCAGTTCCAGTTCCTCGTTGTCGCGCGCATAGCCGCGCGCGCGCACCAGGCCCAGCTCGCGTTCGAGCTTGGACAAATCCGTGATCGAATTCTTGTTGTGGCCGGCCAGCCCGGTACGGGTGGCATAGGCACGGATGGCCTTGGCTTCGTCCACCGACAGGAAGAGCTTGCCGGTGGAGGTGAGGTGCAGCGGCCCGCGTCCGCCGATGGCGCGCACCACCTGCATGCCCGAGCGCTCGGAAAACGCGCGGTCGATGTAGACGATCTCGTCGCCTTGGCGCACCGACAAGTTCACCGTTTGCTGGGTCTTCTTGTGCAGCGAGCGCATGAAGTCGAGCGCTGCTTCGCGCACCGACAGCCGGCTTTTCACCACGTTGCCCAGTTCCAGCAAACGCATGCCCAGGCGGTAGGTGCCGGGTTCGACGCGGTCGACAAAACGGGTGACGACCATGTCGTTCAGGATGCGGTGGGCGGTGGACGGGTGCAGGCCCGAGACCTTGGACAATTCCTTCAGGCTGACGGGGTCGGGATAATTGGCCAGCGCGTCGAGCAGCGCCACCATGCGCTCAATTACCTGGATCGAGGTCTTGCCCGGTTCACCGTTTTCGATTTTCATGATGTGGTTGGTGCAGTGCAGTATCGTTCCACTTTATACCATAATGCGAAAAACGGCGACCGTTACACTAGTGCCCACCGTCTAACACGAGGCGATTCCCGATGCGCGGCAGAAAGCGCATAATGCTAGCTCTACATGTTCGAATGGAAAGTTAATGGAAGATCCGGTCAGCGAATTCAAGAGCAAAAGCGGGCTCAGGCGCATTATCAATGCCTCCACCTATTCGATCCAGGGCCTGGCCATGGCCTGGCGCATCGAGCATGCCTTCCGCCAGGAAGTATTGGTGTTCGTATTGGGCGTGATCTTCGCTTTCGTGCTGCCGGTGTCCGGTTTCGAAAGGCTGGTGCTGATCGGCGTGCTGCTGCTGGTGCTGATCGTCGAACTCATCAACTCGGCCTTCGAAGCCGTGGTCGACCGCATTTCCCTCGAGCGCCATCCGCTGTCGAAGAACGCCAAGGACTTCGGCAGCGCCGCTGTCGGCCTCACGGTTTTACTGGCGGCCATGACCTGGGGAACAGTTCTTTATAACCGGTTTGGGTGATAACTCGACAAGCTTATACAAAATGCTCCAGAATAGGCGTGATGTGTGAAGGCGGCGCCATGGTGGCGCCGTCTACCTTACTGTCCTGAAACGGAGATGAAGATGAGCTTACGCCTTGGCGACACCGCACCTGATTTTGAGCAAGATTCCAGCATCGGCCGCATCCGCTTCCACGAGTGGGCGGGCGATTCCTGGGTGGTCCTGTTTTCGCACCCGGCCGACTTCACACCGGTCTGCACCACCGAACTGGGCCTGACCGCCAAGCTGAAACCGGAATTCGACAAGCGCAACGTGAAAGCGATCGCGCTGTCGGTTGATGCCGCTGAACAGCACAAGAGCTGGATCAAGGACATCGAGGAAACCCAGCAGACCGTGGTCGGTTTCCCGATCGTCGCCGATGCCGACAAATCGGTGTCCACGCTGTACGACATGATCCACCCGGAACAATCGGCCACCGCCACCGTGCGTTCGCTGTTCGTCATCGATCCGAAGAAGAAAGTGCGCCTGACCATCACCTACCCGATGAGCACCGGCCGCAACTTCGACGAAGTGCTGCGTGTGATCGACGCCCTGCAGCTGACCGACGGCTACACGGTGGCCACGCCGGGTAACTGGAAAGATGGCGACGACGTGATCATTCCGTTGACGGTGCAGGATCCGGCCGTGCTGGCGGAAAAATACCCGAAAGGTTTCAGCTCGCCCAAGCCATATTTGCGCCTGACGCCGCAGCCGAACAAGTAATCCTGTAGGGTGGGCACTTGTGCCCACGCGGTCCAACGGGCGATATCGACACATCGATGCCGTACCGCGTGGGCTCGAGAGCCCACCCTACGCAGACCACACCGCAACACCATCAACCCGCGAAAACCGCATACCGATTTCGCACGCCTCGCTTTCCTAAACTCGGTCTCCGCATAAGCAAATAAGGAAGCTGTCGTTTGTCCCACGGCTGACCCGGCTTACTCTTGGGCTCACCTGAGGGACACGCATGTTAATCACCTATATCACCGCCGGTTTCGCGGTCGGCCTGCTGGTCGGCATGACGGGCGTCGGCGGCGGCTCGCTGATGACGCCGCTGCTCACGCTGCTGTTCGGCGTCTCGCCCACCGTGGCGGTCGGCACCGACCTGGCCTTTGCCTCGATCACGAAAAGCGCCGGCACCATCACCCACCGCTTCAACAACACCGTCGACTGGGCCATCGTGCGCCGCCTGTGCCTGGGCGCGCTGCCGGCCGCCCTGGTGTCGACACTGGCGCTGCGCCATTTCGGCGCGCTCGACGCCCAGATCGGCCAAGTCATCCGCTATTCGATCGCCGGCTCGGTGATGCTGACCGTGGTTGCGCTGCTGTTCCGGCGCCGCATGGTGGCCTGGATGGCCGCCAAGCCCGGGCGCCAGCTGCAGGGAAGAAGCTTGAGCACCGCCACGGTCGTGTCCGGCGCCATCCTCGGCGTGCTGGTCACCGTGTCCTCGATCGGCGCCGGCGCCATCGGCGCGACCCTGCTGGTGCTGCTGTACCCGAAGCTGACCCCGGCGCAAGTGGCCGGCACCGACATCGCCTACGCCGTGCCGCTGACCGCGATTGCCGCCGTCGGCCACTGGTGGCTGGGCTCGATCGACTGGATGCTGCTGCTGACCTTGCTGATCGGTTCGCTGCCGGGCATCACCCTCGGCTCCATGCTGGCGCGCAAGGTGCCGGAGCGCTTCCTGCGCGCGCTGCTGGCAGTCACCCTGACCGGCGTCGCCGCCAAGCTGGTGTTCTGAACCGTCTATGAGGTCCAGTACGCTAATAGCTTGCAGGTCTATGCAAATGATTAATCCTTCGTTTGTAATATAAAGACCGCGTGAGATTATCGAGGCCTGTTAGAAGAAAATGTAATAAGGCCCCCATGTCCTCTCTCACGCAGACGCGCGCGCCCGGCCGGGTGATCCCCGGTTTCGGGCTTTCGCTCGGCTTCACGATCTTTTATCTTGCCCTGATCGTGCTGATCCCGCTGTCCGCCGTCTTCCTGAACACCTTCACCATGAGCTGGGAAGCGTTCTGGCGCGCCGTCACGTCCGAGCGCGTGATCGCGTCGTACAAACTCAGCTTCGGCGCCTCGCTGATCGCGGCCAGCTTCAACGTCGTCTTCGGCGGCATCGTCGCCTGGGTGCTGGTGCGCTACCGCTTTCCCGGCAAGCGCTTCGTCGACGCCCTGGTCGATTTGCCGTTCGCCCTGCCCACCGCCGTGGCCGGCATTACCCTGACTTCGCTGTATTCGGCCAATGGCTGGATCGGCCAATACCTCGACAAGCTCGGCATCAAGGTCGCCTTTACCCCGCTGGGCGTGGTGGTGGCGCTCACCTTCATCGGCCTGCCTTTTGTCGTGCGCACGGTGCAGCCGGTGCTGGAAGAAGCCGAACGCGAGCTGGAAGAAGCCGCCGCCAGCCTGGGCGCCAGCCCGCTGCAAACTTTCATCCGCGTGGTGCTGCCGGGGATCGTGCCGGCGCTGCTCACCGGTTTCGCGCTGGCCTTTGCGCGCGCCACCGGCGAATACGGCTCTGTGATCTTCATCGCCGGTAACTTGCCGATGGTGTCCGAGATCACGCCGCTGTTCATCATCACCAAACTGGAGCAGTACGATTACGCCGGCGCCACCGCGATTGCGGTCGTGATGCTGATCTTCTCGTTCATCCTGCTCCTCACGATTAACCTGCTCCAGGCATGGACGCGCAAACGGGCAGGCAAGAAATGAGCGCCGTACTAGATAAACCAACCGTTGTCGCACCGCGCAGTCTCGCGCGCGCGCCGCAAACCAATACCTTCGAGCCGCGCTGGGTGCGCTGGACGCTGATCGCCATCGCGCTCCTGTTCCTGACCCTGTTCCTGTTCGTGCCGCTGGTGGCCGTGTTCACCGAAGCGCTGAAACGTGGCTGGGGCACCTATGTGGAAGCCATCCTCGACCCGGATGCCATTTCCGCCATCAAGCTCACGCTGATCGCGGCCGGCATCGCCGTGCCCCTGAACCTGGTGTTCGGCGTGGCGGCGTCCTGGGCGATCGCCAAGTTCGACTTCCGCGGCAAGAGCATCCTGCTGACCCTGATCGATCTGCCGTTCTCGGTGTCGCCGGTGATCGCGGGCTTGATCTACGTGCTGCTGTTCGGCGCCCAGGGCTGGTTCGGCGAGTGGCTGGCTGAGCACGACATCAAGATCCTGTTCGCGGTGCCGGGCATCGTGCTGGCGACTGTGTTCATTACTTTCCCCTTCGTGGCGCGCGAGCTGATTCCGCTGATGCAGCAGCAGGGCACCGAGGAAGAAGAAGCCGCGCTGGTGCTGGGCGCCTCGGGCTGGCAAACCTTCTGGCGCGTCACGCTCCCGAACATCAAATGGGGCCTGCTGTACGGCGTGATCCTGTGTAATGCCCGTGCGATGGGCGAGTTCGGCGCGGTGTCGGTGGTCTCGGGCCACATCCGCGGCGAGACCAACACCATGCCGCTGCAAGTGGAAATCCTCTACAACGAATACAACTTCACGGCCGCGTTCGCGATTGCGTCCCTGCTGGCGCTGCTGGCGCTGGTGACGCTGGCCGTCAAGTCCTTTATCGAATGGCGTCTGCACCAGTCCCGCAGTGCAGACACCGGCACCACGGAGCGCACGCAATGACGATCGAAGTCCAACATATCCGCAAGCAGTTCGGCCAGTTCAAGGCGCTCGACGATGTGTCGTTGCAGTTCCCCGACGGTCAATTGACCGCCTTGCTCGGCCCTTCGGGCTGCGGCAAGACCACGCTCTTGCGCTGCATCGCCGGCCTCGAGCACCCGGACTCGGGCTCGGTGCTGCTCGACGGCCAGGATGCCTCGCACCGCCACGTGCGCGAGCGCCAGGTCGGCTTCGTGTTCCAGCACTATGCGCTGTTCAAGCACATGACGGTGTTCGAGAACGTGGCCTTTGGCCTGCGCGTCAAGCCGCGCAAGGAAAGGCCGAGCGAAGCGCAGATCCGCGACAAGGTGAAGAAGCTGCTGGAACTGGTGCAGCTGGACTGGATCGCCGACCGCTACCCGCCGCAACTGTCCGGCGGCCAGCGCCAGCGCATCGCCCTGGCGCGCGCGCTGGCCGTGGAACCACGCGTGCTGCTGCTCGACGAACCCTTTGGCGCATTGGATGCCAAGGTGCGCAAGGAGTTGCGCCGCTGGCTGCGCCGCCTGCACGACGAACTGCACGTGACCTCGATCTTCGTCACCCACGACCAGGAAGAAGCGCTCGAAGTGGCGGACCAGGTGGTGGTCATGAACAAGGGCCGCATCGAACAACTCGGCACGCCGGAAAGCGTGTACAACGCGCCGGCCTCTCCCTTCGTCTACAGCTTCCTGGGTAACGTGAACCTCTTCCATGGCCGCGTGCACGAAGGCGTGCTGGCCAGCGGCGACGCCCTGTTCGACGCGCCGAGCCTGAACGGCGTGAGCAATGCCGACGGCATCGGCTACGTGCGTCCGCACGACCTCGACGTGGAGCGCTATGCGCCGGGCGAGCAGGGCATCGTGGTCAAGCTGCGCCGCGCGCATGCGATCGGCCCGCTGGCCCAGCTCGACCTCGAGCGCGAGGACAACGCCCAGCTGATCGAAGCCGTGATCCCGAACGAGCGCTTCGCGCGCCTCGGGCTGAAGGAAGGCGAGACCCTCCTGGTGCGTCCGCGCCGCATCGAAGTCTTCGTCGACGGGGGAGGAGGCATATGAACTTCCAGCAGTTGCGCTCCGTGCGCGAAGCGGCGCGCCGCAATTTCAATCTCACCGATGTCGCGAATGCCTTGTTCACGTCGCAGCCGGGTGTGTCGCGCCAGATCCGCGAGCTCGAGGAAGAACTCGGCGTCGTCATCTTCGAACGCAACGGCAAGCGCCTGACCGGGCTCACCGCGCCGGGCAAGGGCATCCTGAAGATCGTCGAGCGCCTGCTGGTGGAGGCGGAAAACCTGTCCCAGGCCAGCCAGGAATTCGCCGACCAGGACAGCGGCACGCTGACGATCGCCGTCACCCACACCCAGGCGCGCTATGCGCTGCCGCAGGTGGTGCAGTCGTTCCGTACGGCGTTTCCGAACGTGCGCATCGCTTTGCAGCAGAGTGCGCCGGAACACATCGCCGAATACGTGCTGTCGGGGCGGGCGGATATCGGCATCGCCACCGAGGGCTTGTCGGCGTTTCCGGATCTGGTGTCGTTTCCGTGCTACCGCTGGAGCCACGTGGTGGTGGCGCCGGATGGGCATCCACTGCTGGGCAGCACGCCGCTCAAGCTGGAAGACCTGGCGAATTATCCGCTCATTACCTACGACGTCGGCTACACGGGCCGCAGCCATATCGACGAAGCGTTTCGTACGGCCGGGCTGTCGCCGGACATCGTGCTCACAGCCATGGATTCGGACGTCATCAAGCAGTACGTGTCGCTGGGGATGGGCGTGGGGATCATTGCCTCGATGGCGTTCGATCATGGGCGCGACAAGGGGTTGCGGGCGGTGGAGTCCTCGCACCTGTTTGCGCCGAACGTGACGCGGTTGGCCGTGCGGCGCGGGGCCTACTTGCGGGCGTATGCGTATCACTTCATCGAGCGCTTCGCGCCGGGGTTCACGCGTTCGGATATCGAGCGGACCTTGCAGGTGGAAGTGGAAGCGAATTAACGGCCGATCATCCGGTAACAATCGACGCGTGGACGGGAAACCCGTCCACCCTACGGGCATCCGATTGATGTTACGGTCAAACGAAGCGACGTAGGGTGGACGGCTTCGCCGTCCACGCGTTCACATCACGTCAACCGGCCCGTGCGCGCTTACTGCCCCGGGTTGGTAATGCGCGCGTGGATCGCGTCGATGGCGTCGGTCACCTCGCGCGGCAGCACGATCTGCGCGGCGTCGATGTTTTCCTTCAGCTGCGCCAGAGTCGTCGCGCCGATGATGGTCGATCCCACGAACCAGCGCGAATAACACCAGGCCAGCGCCATCTGCGCCGGCGTCAAGCCATGGGAGCGCGCCAGCGCCGCATACTCGCGCGTTGCCGCCAGTACCTCGGGCCGCACGTAGCGTGGACTCCAGTTCGGCGGGAAAATCGTCAGCCGCCCGTGCGCCTTCGGATCGTCGATGTACTTGGCCGTCAGCTGCCCGAAGGCGAGGGGGCTGTAGGCCAGCAGACTCACCTCCTCGCGGAAGCAGGTCTCGTCCAGCAGCGTGGTCTCGAATGCGCGCGCCGTCAGGTTGTACAGATTCTGGATCGTGGCGATGCGCGGCAAGGCCTTCATCTCCGACTGCTTGACCCACTCGCTCACGCCCCAGGGGCTTTCGTTCGACACGCCGATGGCGCGGATCTTGCCGGCCCTGACCAGTTCATCCAGCGCACCCAGGGTCTCCTCGATCGGCACGCTGCCGCGTTCGCGCTTCGGATTGAAGCTGTTCGATCCGAAGATCGGCACGTTCCGGCTCGGCCAGTGCACCTGGTAGAGGTCGATGTAATCCGTTTGCAGGCGCTGCAAGCTGGTCTCGACCGCGGCACGCACGTTGGCCGCGTCGAGGTTGTGCGCGGCGCCGCGTATCCATGCCATGCTTGCATTCGGCCCGGCGATCTTCGAGGCGATGACGAGGTCGTCGCGCCGCCCGCGCCCCTTCAGCCAGCTGCCGATGAAGCGCTCGGTCGATCCCTGCGTTTCGGCGCGGCCCATCACCGGGTACATCTCCGCGGTATCGATGAAGTTGATGCCGCGCTCCACCGCATAGTCGAGCTGGGCGTGGGCATCGCTTTCCGTGTTCTGCTCGCCGAAGGTCATCGTGCCCAGGCAGACCTTCGATACCTGCAGGTCGCTGCGACCCAGCCGTGTGCGTTCCATGCTCATCCCCTCAAGGCAGCCGCGCACTCGCGCACCAGGGCAGGGCCGCGGTAGATCAAACCGCTGTACAGCTGCACCAGTTGGGCGCCGGCGTCCATCTTCGCCTTCGCATCGTCGCCGGACAGGATGCCGCCGACGCCGATGATCGGGATCGCGTCGCCCAGTTCCTTCTTCATCGCGCGCACCACGATGTTCGACAAATCGAACACCGGCATGCCCGACAGGCCACCGGCTTCCTGGCCATGGCGCAGGCCGACCACGTGGTTGCGGCTGAGCGTGGTGTTGGTGGCGATCACGCCGTCGATCTTGTGGCGCAGCAGGGCGCCGGCGATGTTCTGGATCTGGTCGGCGTCGATGTCCGGGGCGATTTTCAGGGCCAGCGGGACGTAGCGGCCGGTGTCGTCGGCCAGGCGCGTTTGCTCGGCCTTCAACTGGGCCAGCAAATCGTCGAGCTCCGAGGCGCCCTGCAGCTGGCGCAGGTTCTTCGTGTTCGGCGAGGAGATGTTCACCGTGACATAGCTGGCGTACGGGTAGACCTTGCGCAGGCAGTGCAGGTAATCCTCGGCGGCGCGCTCGATCGGCGTGTCGGCGTTCTTGCCGATGTTCAGGCCGAGCACGCCCTGTTTCTCCTGATGGAACTTCGAGGCCTGGACATTCGCGACAAAGGCGTCGACGCCGCCGTTATTGAACCCCATGCGGTTGATGATGCCTTGCGCGGCCGGCAGGCGGAACATGCGCGGCTTCGGGTTGCCGGCCTGGGCGCGCGGGGTGACGGTGCCGATTTCGATGGAGCCGAAGCCGAGGGCGGCCAGGCCGTCGATGTAGGCGCCATCCTTGTCCAGGCCCGCGGCGAGGCCGACCGGATTCGGGAAGGTGATGCCCATGACCGTGCGCGGATCGGGCGCGGGCTGCTTGAACATGCCCGTCATGCCGCGCTCGGCGGCGCGGCGCAGGGCCGGCAGGGTCAGGTTGTGGGCGGTTTCGGCTGGCAGCGTGAACAGCAGGGGACGGGCGAGGGTGTACAGGAGTTTGTCGGACATGGAGCGCTCGTAGAAAGGATCGCAAGCATTGTACCGTGGGCGTACCGACAATCGTAGGGCGTTACAGGCGATGAACGGACATGGCTGCATTACGCCACGCGGCAGTTGCGTACGTAGGGTGGGCGCCCTGTGCCCACGCGTGAAGCATGCGCCGTGTTGGCCTTGATTGGCGCCGCATCCGTTCACCGTTCACGCTACGATATCATCGGCCAACACCATGTTTTAACGTTATGGCCTCACAGCCAACACCATGTTTCAACGTTCCAACAAGCCCCATTTACCGCCGATCCGCGCTTCCAGCGGCCGGAAATTCGTCTTGTACGCCATCTTCGGACTCTGTTCGATCCAGTAGCCCAGGTACACAAACGGCAGCCCCAGTTCGCGCGCCTGGCCGACCTGCCACATCACGTTGTAGGTGCCGAAAGAAGCGCCCACGACGTCCGGGTCGAAGAAGGTGTAGACCGAGGACAGCCCGTCGGACAGCACGTCGATGATCGACACCATGCGCAAGGTGCCGTCGGGCTCGCGGAACTCCACCAGGCGCGTGTTGACCCGGCTTTGCAGCAGGAACTGGGCGTATTGGTCGCGGCTGTCCTGGTCCATGCCGCCGCCGACGTGGCGCGTGGTCTGGTAGCGCAGGTAGAGCGCGTAGTGCTCGTCCGAGAAGGCGAGATTCGCGACCATCGCGCTCAGGTCGGCGTGGCGCTTCCAGGCGCGGCGCTGGGTGCGGCTGGGAGCGAACTCGGCGCAGCGTACGCGCACCGGGATGCAGGCCTGGCAGCCGTCGCAGTAGGGGCGGTAGGTGAAGATGCCGCTGCGGCGAAAGCCATTCTTCACGAGTTCGGAGTACACGTCGGCATTGATCAGGTGCGAAGGCGTGGCCACCTGCGAGCGCGCCTGGCGTGCGTCGAGGTAGCTGCACGGATAGGGTGCGGTCGTGTAGAACTGCAGCGTGGAGAAGGGCAGGTCGTTTAGGTGCGTCATGCAAGACTCTCGGGACGGCGTGATGGACCTATTCTAACGAAAGCGCAGGCGCGCACGGTTAAGCAGTCAACCGTGCGCTCATGCGCCCAGCGGTGGCGCCACGTCCCAACCTTCGATCGCCGGCTCGCGGATTGCCGAACGCAGGTGCTGCAAGAAGGCGCTGCGCGCAATCGGCGCCGCGCCCAGCGAGGCCAGGTGGCCGGTCTCCTGCTGGCAGTCGATCATGCGCACGCCGTGCGCGCGCAAGAAGGCGACCAGGTAGGCCAGCGCGACCTTCGAGGCGTCGGTGACGCGCGCGAACATCGATTCGCCATAGAACATGCGGCCGATGCACACGCCATAGGCGCCGCCGACCAGCTCGCCATCGAGCCAGACTTCCGCCGAGTGCGCATGGCCCATCTCGTGCAGGCCGCCATAACCGGCGATGATGTCCTCGGAAATCCAGGTGCCGGGCCCGTCCTTGCGCGGGGCGGCGCAGGCGCGCATCACGGCCTCGAAGTCGCTGTCGAAGCGCACCTGCCAGGGGCCGCCGCCCGTGCGGCTGCGCTCGATGCGGCGCAGGGTTTTCTTCAGGCTGTCGCTGACCTTGAAGTGGTCGGTGTAGAGCACCATGCGCGGGTCGGTGCTCCACCAGAGGATGGGCTGGCCTTCGGAAAACCAGGGAAAGATGCCGTTGCGGTAGGCTTGCAGCAGGCGCTGCGGAGACAAGTCGGCGCCGGCCGCGAGCAGGCCGGGCGCATCGATGGTGAGCGCCTCGGACACATCGGGGAAGGGCGTATGCGCTTCGAGCCAGGGGATCATGCGGCCTCGCTGCTCAGTCGGGTTCGCGTGGTGCGATCATCGGGCGAACGATGTCGTGCGTGTGGACGCCATGGCCCACTTTCTCCCCGCCCTCGCGCATTTTGACGCGGTCGGCAAAGAACAGTTCCAGCGTCTTGCGGATCGTCGGGAAGGCGAGGTCGTCCCAGGGGATCTCGCTTTCTGTGAACAATTGCACTTCCAGGCTTTCCTCGCCGGGATGGAAATCGAGGTCGACCAGGCGCGCCAGATAGAACATGTGGACCTGGTGTACGTGCGCCACGTTCAGCAGGGCGAACAGCGGGCCGAGCTCGATGTTGGCGCCGGCTTCTTCCTCGGTTTCGCGCGCGGCCGCTTCGCCGGTGGTTTCGCCGTTCTCCATGAAGCCGGCCGGCAGGGTCCAGTAGCCGTAGCGCGGTTCGATGGCGCGCCGGCACAGCAGGATCTGGAGTTGCCCTTTATGCTCCCAGACGGGAATCGTGCCGATCACGTTCTTCGGGTTCTGGTAATGGATGGTGCCGCACTGCGAGCACACATGGCGCGGCCGGTTGTCGCCCTCGGGGATGGCCAGCGCGACCGGGTGGGCGCACTCGGAACAGAATTTCATAGATAGTGACGAAAATGAACGTGCGCCTACTTTACACCCGAATCGCCCGGCTGTGCCGCGTGCGCAGCCCGGCGGCGGCAGGGCATCCGGCCATGGAAGACGCGATATGTGTTGCAATCGCACATTGGCGCAGCATTGGATTTGCCTAAACGGCCGGAGCCGCGTATAATTCATTTCATCAGACGCGGGGTGGAGCAGTCTGGCAGCTCGTCGGGCTCATAACCCGAAGGTCACAGGTTCAAATCCTGTCCCCGCAACCAAATTCGAAAAGCCGCTGTTTCTTGCAAAGGAAACAGCGGCTTTTTCCATTTCCGGCCCGACACAATCGATCTGCATCAAAGGCGCTGCGGTTTCGTGGCACTTGTCGAGCCCGGCATTGTCGAACGAAAGACTGGCTCGGCTGTGGGACCGCGCAGTGGGCCAGGAATACCAAGCCGATTGGGAGCAGACTATGGGTTCGACCATGATTACTGTTGACGACATCAACGAGGCCTGGGGTTGGGTGGGGCTGACCGCCGTCGAGGTGCTGGGCGCCAATGCCTTCGGCAACCTGATCATCCGCGACGCCGACGGCAGCTACTGGCGCCTGCGGCCGCAAGACCTGTGCTGCGAGCCGGTCGCCGAAGACCGCGCCGCGCTCGACGCCCTGTCGTATAACCAGGATTTCCTGAACGACTGGTACATGCCGGAACTGGTCGACCTGGCCGAGTCCACGCTCGGCCCGCTCACCGAAGACCGCACCTACTGCCTCAAGATCCCCAGCGCCCTCGGCGGCCACTACGGGCGCGAAAACCTGGCCACGGTGCCCTTGTCCGAACTGATCCGCTTCTCGGGAGAAGGCGCCCAGCAGTTCGAGGGCTTGCCGCGCTGGTGCTGATGCACATGCGGTTGATGCCGATGCAACCGGGTGCTGATGCTCGTGCAAACCGTGCGCTGATGCTGGTGCCGATGTAAACCTGGCGCCGGTGCTGGAGCCTGTGTGAACCGAGCGCCGGTGCTGGGACCTGTGTGAACCGGGCGCCGGTGCTGGAACCTGTGTGAACCGGGCACCGGTGCTGGAACCTGCGTGAACCGGGCGCCGGTGCTGGGACCTGCGTAAACCGGGCTTGTAGGGTGGGGACTCGTCCCCACGCGGTCTCACCCCTTGAATGACCAATTGACTGGCAAACCGCCAGCCTACAAACTCGCCCACAAATACGCCGCCGCCATGGTCCGGTGCGGAGCATAAGCCGCCAGCCAGGCCTGCGCTTCCGGAATGCCGGGCTTTTCCGCCATCCCCAGCAGCCGCCCGATCGCCTTGCGCACCGCCACATCGCCCTCGAGCGAACAATCCGCGTAGCCATAGCCGCGCAGCAGCGTGTAATTCACCGTCCACGGCCCGATGCCCTTAACCGCCAGCAGCTGCGCCGCGGCATGCTCCAGGTCATCGTCAAGGCGCAGCACCAGCTCGCCATCCGCCACTATCCGCGCTACGCGCAGCAGCGTTTCCGCTTTCGCGCGCGAAAACTTGCGGCTGGTGAGTGCGTCCAACCCGAGCCGCGCGACGTCGACCGCTTCGGGATAGCACCACAGCCCGCTGCTGTGCACACGCCCCGCCTGCCCGATGAAGCTGCGGCGCAGGCTGATGGCAAACGGCAGGTTGATCTGCTGGCCAATGATGGCCCAGGTCAAGGCCTCGAACACGGTAGCCGACTGCACGATGCGCAAGCCGGGCTGGCGCTCGAGCAGGGGAGCGAAGATGACATCCTTGCGCACAAAGTCGGCGAACGGCGCCGGATCGATGCGCAGGCCCAGCATGCTGCGCAGCGCTTCCTCGGCACGCACACGGGTAGCCGCGTCGAGCTCGCCATCCGCCGCGATGCGACAGCGCGCCTCGCCAGGCAGGAAGGCCACCTCGAACAGCACCGCCACCCCGTCCAGCAACACCGCCTTGCGCAGGCTGTGCGCGCCGACCTGTTCGGCCACGCCCTCGGCATCGCGCGCATGGAAGGCCAGCACCTCGTCCAGCCGGTACTGCGGCGGCAGCGAGAGCGACAAGGTCTGCTCGGACATCACTTGCCCAGGCTTGCCGCGGCAGCGCGCCCGAAGCGCGGCACGAAGCCCGTCACCAGCGCCGTGCCGACCAGCACGATGCCGGATCCCGCCAGCGTATGCCAGCCCACGGTTTCACCGAGGAACAGCGCGCCCCACAGGATGCCGAACACCGGATTCAGGAAAGTCACCGTCAACGCCGAGGTCGGCCCGACATCCTCGATCAGCTTGAAATAGATCAAGTAGGCAATACCGCTGCACAGCACGCCCAGGGCCAGCACGGCTGCCCAGACGCCCGGCGTGGGCGTGGCCGGCGCCGGGAAGAAGGGCAGTGAGGGCAGCACGAACAAGGCCGCGGCCCACATCGTGCCGTGGGCATTCGCAAACGGCTCGACGCTCTTGGCCGACTTGGCATACAAGCTGGCGATGCCGTAGCACAGCGCCGCCGCCAGCGCGGCCGCCACGGCCAGCGCGGCGCCGGGGCGGGTCGAGACATCGTCGAAGCCGACCAGCAGCGCCACGCCGGCCGTACCCAGCAGCAGGCCGAGTCCGGTGCGCGCCGAGATCGCCTGGCGGCCCCAGGCGGCGCCGAGCAGGGCGCCCCACATCGGCGCGGTGGCGTTCAGCACCGACAGCACCGAGGCGCTCAGGGTGCGCGCGCCCCAGGCGAACAGCAGGAAGGGGAGGGCCGAATTGAAGAAGCCCAGCATCAGGTAATGCTTCCAGTTGGCGCGGATGTCGAGGCGCTTGCGCAGCACCAGGCCGACCAGGGCCAGGAACAGCGCGGCGAACAGCACCCGGTATTCGATCAGCACCGCAGGCCCGAGCACCGGGGCGCCGATGCGCAGGAAGAGGAAGGAGCCGCCCCAGATGGCGGCGAGCAGCAAGAGGCGCAGGAAGTTGGACGTGTTCATGTTGTTATTATCGGCAAAGGCGCATCGTACCGCGCCTTGCCTTGCCGCGCATCCAGCTTATTGCTTTCGAACCAGGCCGCCTAGCTCTGGCGGGCGCAGACCTCGCCCGTCGCCGGCTGCGGCGCGGCCGCGTGCGGCACCAGCATCGCCTGCGGCACGCCGTTCTTGATGGCGGTCATTTCGGCCAGGATGGCAATCGCGATCTCGGCCGGGGTCTTGCTGCCGATATACAGGCCGATCGGGCCGTGCAGGCGCTCGAGCTGTTCGTCGTCGAGGTCGAACAGTTTCAGGCGCTCGCGGCGCCGGGCATTGTTCAGGCGCGAGCCGATCGCACCCACATAAAAGGCCTCGGATTTCAGCGCTTCCATCAGCGCCAGGTCGTCGAGTTTCGGATCATGGGTCAGCGCGACCACGGCGCTGCGTGCATCCAGGCGCGACTCGATGACGAGGTCGTCGGGCATGGCGTGCACCAGTTCCACGCCGGGCACGTTCCAGTCGGCCCGGTATTCCTCGCGCGGGTCGCAGACGATGACGCGGTAATCCATGCCGCTGGCCACTTGCGCCAGGAAGCGGGACAGCGGACCGGCGCCGATGATGAACAGGCGCCAGCGCGGGCCGTGCACGGTGACCAGGGTGTCGCCCTCGACGCGCAGCACGGCGTTCGGCGCGGCCGGCGCCAGCGTCACCACGACGCTGTTCAGGTCGATGCGGCGCTCCAGCAGTTCGCCGCCTTCGAGGCGGTGCAGCAGTTCGCCGATGGCGCTGGCGGTGCTCAAGGGTTCGATCGCCAGCTCGATGGTGCCGCCGCAGGGCAGGCCGAAGCGGTGGGCATCGTCGGCGCTGATGCCGTAGCTGACGATGTGCGGCATGGCGTCCGGCGAGATGCCCTTGGCGCGCACGTTCTCGATCAGGTCGTCCTCGATGCAGCCGCCGGAGACGGAACCAATCACGCGGCCATCGTCGCGCACGGCGAGGGTGGCGCCGATCGGGCGCGGGCTCGAGCCCCAGGTCTTGATCACCGTGACCAGTTCGCAGCGGTGGCCGGCGGCGATCCAGCTGGCGGCGGTTTTTAGTACGTCGAGGTCGAGGCTATCCATGGTTCGGGGCGGGTGCTGATGAGGAGGAGATGACAATCATACAAAAAAAGCGGGAGGGGTGGCGGCGGGGAGGAATGGGGGGGCGGGTGTGCTGTTGGAGACGCTGGCGGGTCGATGATTGCGCAGCTTGAATATGGCCAACACGGGGCGGGCTTCCGCGTGGGCACGGGGTGCCCACCGTACGGTTGACGCTCCCAGACCTTTGCAAACATCGTTGGCTCTAATCGTACGGTGGGCACCCCGTGCCCACGCGGAACGATGCGCATTGTTGGCAGAATTCGGACGCCGTCGTTCGCAGGCCAGGCCGCATCCCCTGAAGGACACGCGGCCCTTCAGATCAAGGCGCAATCGGCCTTTTCGCAGCCCGCTTCGCCTTCACATCCGCCACCGCCGCATCGATCGCCGCAAGGCGCGCCGTCACGCCCGGATGGTTCGCGGTGTGCCCATTCGCCACCCCCGCCGGATACGCCGCCGCAAAACGCTTCCAGAACGCCGACGCCCCTTCGATGTTGTAGCCGGCGCGCGCCAGCAAATACACCGCCAGCCGGTCCGCCGCCGCATCCGAGCCGGCCGGCATGGCCTTGATGCCGGCCGACCCATTGAGCATCGACAGGTCCGGCGTCACGCGCGTGAGATTCGTGACCACGCTGTCGATGGTGGCCGAATTGCGCTGCGCCGCCGGGTGGCCCAGCATGTTGTGCGCCATCGTGCGCGCCAGCACGTAGGCCAGCTCGTCGTCGCTCTTCGCCACGCCTATCATGCCGCGCGTGACCATCACCCGGCCGCCGTCGGCATAGGCGTTGACGTTGTCCGCATTGCCCAGCTCGATGGCGAAGCTGCAGGCGCGCGTGACCGGCACATTCAAATCGCGGTTGTTGCCGTTGCGCTCGATGGTCAGCGGCAGGGTCGGCTGCGAAGCCACGATCGGGCCGAACACGGCGCCGGCGCCGGCCAGGGCGTTCGGCCCGGTCGGCAGCGGCTTGCCGCCGGCGGCGACCAGGCCATCGCCCAGGCGCAGGCCGGCCTTGGCCGCGCCGCTGCCGGCCAGTACGCCGGTTACTTGCAGGCGTTCATCCATGCCGAAGGCCACGTGCGCGGCCTCGTTGTATTCGCCCGGATACGAGTGGCGGTTCTTCGCCGTGAAGCCGAGCAAATTGCGCGCATGCTTGGTGCACAGCTCGGCATTGTCGATCAGCAGCGGCGCGGCCACGCGGTACAGGCGGTCCTGCAGCGCCGCCATCTTGGTCAGCGTGTCGGCCGCGGCGGCCATCTGCGGGGTGAGCGTGCGGCCTTGCGGGGCCTCGGTGGCGGTGCTGGGGAAGCCGCCGGTCTGGCCGCTCGGGGCCTGCGTGGCGCAGGCGGTCAGGAAAGTGGCGGTGGCGATGGCCAGCGCGGCAGGGCGCAGGCGATGGATGCGGATCATGGTCCTCCTCGTGTTATTGTTTTCCGGTGCTGCCGAACCCGCCGGCGCCCCGTTCGCTGGATGCGAACTCCTCTACCACGTTGAAGCCCACCTGCAGGACAGGTACGATCACCAGCTGTGCCAGCCGGTCGAGCGGCTGCAGCGTGAAGCTGGCGTTGCCGCGGTTCCAGGTCGACACCATGAGCTGGCCCTGGTAGTCGGAGTCGATCAAGCCTACCAGATTGCCCAGAACGATGCCGTTCTTATGGCCGAGCCCACTGCGCGGCAGGATCATCGCGGCATAGCCCGGATCGGCCACGTGGATCGCCAGGCCGGTCGGAATCAGGACGGTCTGGCCCGGCTCGATGACGAGCGGCGCATCGATGCAGGCGCGCAGGTCGAGGCCGGCGCTGCCGGGGGTTGCATAGGCCGGCAGCAGTTCCTTCATGCGCGGGTCGAGGATTTTGACGTCGATGGTTTTCATGCGTGTTACTTCGTGAATCGGTGAATTTAAGTCAGCAGCGAGCGCTGTTCGAGGCGCTTGCCGATTTCGGACACCAGCTGGCGCGCCAGCGTGAGCTTGTCGGCGCGCGGCAGCACGGTGTGGCCGCTGTCGTCGAACAGGACGATGGAATTCTCATCCTGCCCGAAGGTGTGGTGGCCGATGTTGCCGACCAGCAGAGGAATCCCCTTCTTTTCGCGCTTGGCGGCGCCGTATTCGACCAGGTTTTCCGACTCCGCCGCGAAGCCGACGCAGTAGGGCCAGCCCGACAGCGAGGTGGTCGCCGCCACTGCGGCCAGGATGTCCGGGTTCTGGGCGAATTCCAGCTGGGGCGGGGCGCCGCCTTCCTGCTTTTTGAGTTTCTGTTCGCTGGCATTCACCACACGCCAGTCGGCCACTGCCGCCACGCCGATGAACACGTGCTGGCCTTCCACGCCCGCCATCACCGCGTCGTGCATCTGGGCGGCCGACAGCACGTCGATGCGGCGCACGCCGTGCGGCGTGGCCAGGGCGGTCGGGCCGGACACCAGGGTCACCTCGGCGCCGGCTTCGCGCGCTGCGCGGGCGATCGCATAGCCCATCTTGCCCGAGGACAGATTCGTGATGCCGCGCACCGGGTCGATCGCTTCGAAAGTCGGGCCGGCCGTGATCAAGACGCGCTTGCCCGCCAGGACTTTCTGCTGGAAGGAAGCGACCAATTCTTCAAGCAATTGCTCGGGTTCCAGCATGCGGCCCAGGCCGACTTCGCCGCAGGCCTGCTCGCCGGCCGCCGGGCCGAAGATGCAGACGCCATCACCCTGCAAGGTGGCGATATTGCGCTGGGTGGCCGGGTTCTGCCACATCTCGACGTTCATCGCCGGGGCGACGAGCAGCGGCACGCCGTGCGGACGCGCCAGGCACAAAGTCGAGAGCAAATCGTCGCAGGCGCCGTGGGCGAGCTTGCGGATGAAGTCGGCCGAGCAGGGCGCGATCAGCACGGCGTCGGCGCCGCGCGTGAGGTCGATGTGCGCCATGTTGTTCGGCATGCGCGGGTCCCATTGGTCAGTCCAGACCGTGTTGCCCGACAGGGCCTGCATGGTGACCGTGCCGATGAAGTGGGTCGCCGCTTCGGTCATCACGACCTGCACTTTGGCGCCCTGTTTCGTCAGCGCGCGGCACAGTTCGGCCGCCTTGTAGCAGGCCACGCCCCCGGACAGGCCGAGGACGATTTTCTTGCCCTGCAAGTCCATGCTCATGTCAGCCTCCTTCAGTGTTGGTTCAGTTCTTGCTCAGTTTTTATTCACGCGGCGCAGCTCGTCCAGGATGAACAGCGCAGCGCCGATCGAGATGCCGATGTCGGCCACGTTAAAGGCCGGGAAGTGGCCCCAGCCGCGCCAGTAAAAGTCGAGGAAGTCGATCACGTGGCCATAGGCGACGCGGTCGATCACGTTGCCCACGGCGCCGCCCAGGATCAGGGCCAGCGACCAGCAGAACAGGCGCTGGCCGGCGTTACGCTTGAGCAGATACAGGATGAAGCCGATCGCACCGATGGCAATCGCGGTGAAGAACCAGCGCTGCCAGCCGCCCTGGTCGCCCAGGAAGGAAAACGCGGCGCCCGGGTTGTACACCAGCACCAGGTTGAAGAAGCTCGTCACCGGCAGGGTCTCGCCATAGGTGAACAGCTTCGAGACGGTGATCTTGGTCAGCTGGTCGACCAGTACGATCAGCAGGGCGATGCCCAGCCATGGGGCGATGCCGGCGCCGGATTTGTGGATCGTGGAAATGCCTGGTTTCTTCTTGGTTGCCATGGGCTTGTTTGCGAAAGATTAAGGAATCAGGTGTAAAAAAACCGCCATGCCGGGTACGACATGGCGGTTGCTTGACGACAGCTTACGCGAAACGGCGTGCTTCGCCCTTGCCGAACAGGTTCGCCACGCAGCGGCCGCACAGGCCGGCGTGCGCGTGGTCGACCCCGACGTCGCGGCGGTAGTGCCAGCAGCGCTCGCACTTCTGCGCTTCCGACGGCGTCACCTGCACGCTTTCCTCTTCCTCGTTCGCGGCCTGCTCGACGCTGGCCTGCGAGGTGATGAAGACGAACTTCAGGTCGTCGTCCAGGCTGGCCAGCAGGTCGTGCTTCTCGCCGGCGGCCTTGATGGTCAGCTCCGCCTGCAGCGAGGAACCGATGGCGCCCGAGGCGCGCACTTCTTCCAGCTGCTTGGTCACATCCGCACGCACCGCGCGCAGCTGGGTGTACTTCGCCAGCAGCGCTTCGGCATCGGCCTGCTCAGGGAAGTTCCACAGCGTCTGCGTGAAGATGGTCTCGTCGCTGTCGGCAAAGGCTTGCTGGCCCGCGAACACGGCCCAGGCTTCCTCGGCGGTGAAGGACAGGATCGGCGCCATCACGCGCAAGAGCGAGTGGGCGATGTGCCACAGCGCGGTCTGGGCCGAGCGGCGCGCAACCGAATCCACGCCAGTCGTGTACAGGCGGTCCTTCAGGATGTCGAGGTAGAAGCCGCCCAGGTCTTCCGAGCAGAAGTTCTGCAGGCGCGACACCACCGGGTGGAATTCGTAGCGCTCGAAGTGGGCGGCGATATCGCGCTGCAGGCGCGCCGTTTCGGCCAGCGCGTAGCGGTCGATCTCGAACATCTCGGCCAGCGGCACGGCGTTCACTGCCGGGTCGAAGTCCGAGGTATTCGCCAGCAGGAAGCGCAGCGTGTTGCGGATGCGGCGGTAGGCTTCGGTGACGCGCTTGAGGATTTCTTCGCTGATCGCCAGTTCGCCGGTGTAGTCGGTCGAGGCCACCCACAGGCGCAGGATGTCGGCGCCCAGGCTGTCCGAGATCTTTTGCGGCGCCAGCGTGTTGCCCAGCGACTTACTCATCTTCTTGCCGTTTTCGTCGACCGTGAAGCCGTGGGTCAGCAGCGCCTTGTACGGCGGCACGCCATTGAGCATCGACGAAGTCAGCAGCGACGAGTGGAACCAGCCGCGGTGCTGGTCCGAGCCTTCCAGGTAGAGGTCGGCCGGGAAGGCGGACTGCTCCTTGTGCGAGCCGCGCAGCACGGTCTGGTGGGTGGCGCCCGAGTCGAACCAGACGTCCAGCGTGTCCTTGTTCTTTTCGTAGGTGTCGGCGTCGTCGCCCAGCAGCGTGCGTGGGTCGAGCGCCTGCCAGGCGTCGATGCCGTTTTGCTCGATCAGCTGCGCAACCTGCTCGATCAGCTCGGGCGTGCGCGGGTGCAGGGCGCCGGTTTCCTTGTGGATGAAGAAGGCCATCGGCACGCCCCACTGGCGCTGGCGCGACAGGGTCCAGTCCGGACGGTTCTCGATCATGCCGTGCAGGCGCGCCTGGCCCCAGTCCGGGAAGAACTGGGTTTGTTCGATGCCGGCCAGCGCGGTCTGGCGCAGGGTCGGGCCGCCGTCCTTCGGCGTCACGTCCATGCCGGCGAACCACTGGTTGGTGGCGCGGTAGACGATCGGGGTTTTATGACGCCAGCAATGCATGTAGCTGTGGTCGAACATCTTCAGTTCGAACAGGGCGCCGGCGCCGCGCAGGGCGTCGCAGATCGGCTTGCTGGCTTCCCAGATGGTCATGCCGCCGAACAGCGGCAGGCTGCTCGCAAAGCGGCCGTCGCCCATCACCGGGGTCAGGATCTCGTCGTCCTGCATGCCGTGCGCCTTGCACGAGATAAAGTCTTCGAGGCCATAGGCCGGCGCCGAGTGGACCACGCCGGTGCCGCTGTCGGTCGTCACGTAGTCGGCCAGGTAGACCGGCGACGTGCGGTCGTAGAAGGCGTCTTGCGCGTGCAGCGGGTGCTTGAAGCGCATGCCTTCCAGCTTGTCGCCGGTGGTGGTGGCAATCACCGTGCCTTCGAGCTTGTAGCGTTCCAGGTTCGAGGCGACCAGGTCTTGCGCCAGGATCAGCAGCAGCGGCTGGCCGTCACGCTCGGCCTGTACCAGCGCGTAGGTGACTTCCGGATTCACGTTCAGGGCCTGGTTCGACGGGATGGTCCACGGGGTCGTGGTCCAGATCACGATGAAGCCGTTCATGGTCGGCAGTTGCGGCAGGCCGAAGGCGGCGGCCAGCTTCTCGCCTTCCGCGAACGGGAAGCCGACGTCGATCGCCGGGTCGCGCTTGTCCTGGTATTCGACTTCCGCCTCGGCCAGGGCCGAGCCGCAATCGAAGCACCAGTTGACCGGCTTCAGGCCGCGGTACACATAGCCTTTATCGAGGAGCTTGCCGAGGGCGCGCAGTTCGTCGGCCTCGTTACCGTAGGCCATGGTCATGTAGGGATTTTCCCATTCGCCGAGCACGCCCAGGCGGATGAAGCCGGCGCGCTGGCGGTCGATCTGCTCGAGGGCGTAGGCGCGGGCTTTCTGCAGGACCTCGGCGGTCGGCAGGTTCTTGCCGTACAGCTTTTCGATCTGGATCTCGATCGGCATGCCGTGGCAATCCCAGCCCGGCACATAGGGCGCGTCGAAGCCGGCCATGGTGCGCGACTTGACGACCATGTCCTTCAAGATCTTGTTCACGGCGTGGCCGAGGTGGATGTCGCCGTTCGCATACGGCGGACCGTCGTGCAGGATGAACTTCGGACGGCCGGCGGCAGCCTTGCGGATGCGCTTGTAGATCTGCTTGTCCTGCCATGCCTTCACCCAGCCCGGTTCGCGCTTGGCGAGGTCGCCGCGCATCGGGAAGGTGGTGTCGGTCATGTTGACCGGGTATTTGCTCTCTGGCTTCTTTGCAGCTTTTGGAGCAGGCGCATTCTGGACGGGTTTGCTGTTTTCGGACATATGCTTTTTCAGATGGAGTATTCGGTAGGGGCTGCACCGGGTAAGGAGCAGCCGCGCAAGACGGATGGCTTGCGCGTCAAATTCGGTCGGTGGCGGTCAGGGCGCCGGCGCGGGCCGCTTCGCCGCCTTCGTGCTGCCGGCTTCCCGCGGCGCGGCGGGCGAACCAGGCGCGTGCCCCCTCGGCGTCGCGGTCGATCGCGGCGGTGAGGGTCGGCAGGTCGACGTATTTTTCCTCGTCGCGCAGCTTGTGCAAAAATTCCACGCGCACCAGCTTGCCGTAGCAGGACTGCGCGTAGTCGAAGATGTGCACTTCCAGCAGCATGCGGCCGGCGTCCTCGACGGTGGGGCGCACGCCCAGGCTGGCCACGGCCGCCAGCGGCTGCTCGCCCAGGCCGTGCACTTGCACCACGAAGATGCCGTGCAGGGCGGGGCGGTGCATGACACGCAGGTTCAGGGTCGGGAAGCCCAGGGTGCGGCCGAGTTTCGCGCCATGGATCACATGGCCCGAGATGGAATACGGATGGCCGAGCAGGCCTTGCGTGGCCGCGAGGTCGCCGGCGGCCAGCGTGGCGCGCACGGCCGAGGACGAGATGCGGTGTTCGCCTTCGCGCACGGTGGGCAGGGTCTCGACGTGGAAGCCATGGCGCTTGCCGGCTTCGACCAGCATCGCGACATTGCCGGCGCGCTTGGCGCCGTAGCAGAAGTCGTCGCCGACCATCAGCCATTTCACGTGCAGGCCCTCGACCAGTACGCGCTCGGTGAATTCCTGCGGCGACATGGTGGCGAAGTGCTCGTTGAAGTGCTCGACGATGACGCGGTCGATGCCGCCGTGTTCCAGGGCTTCGAGCTTGTCGCGCAAATTGGCGATGCGCGCCGGGGCGCGGCTCAGGTCTCCGCTGCGGCGCGCAAAGTATTCGCGCGGATGCGGTTCGAAGGTCATCACGGCCGCTTCCAGCCCGAGCGTGTCGGCAGCCGCCCGCACACGCGCGAGCAAGGCCTGGTGTCCGCGGTGGACACCGTCGAAGTTGCCGATCGTGAGGGCGCAGGGTGCGCGCGCCTGGTCATTGGGAAGTCCGCGAAATACCTTCATTGGTTCCAGAGTGCCATGCT